>WOYI010089002.1_pt1 | contig 20923 bp, 11 predicted proteins | sample 6423411 | NCBI WGS metagenome assembly WOYI01 (sample SAMN13441803, study PRJNA592873) | oil field metagenome | biome: oil field; feature: oil-well bore; material: oil-contaminated soil; isolation source: oil-contaminated soil from oil-well borehole | place: Germany: Wietze | collected 2016-10-18 ... | reverse complement strand
TCATTTCCAGTACTTTGTTAAAAAACGGCTCAATTTCGTGGTTTTATTGTCGAGAAGATGCGTTGATCCGACATGAAATCAAAGATAATCAACACATTGAAATACGCACAACGTTTCCAATGACAATATGTTACAATAAGATGGTCTTTGAACAGTAAGCACAAAGAAATAAATTTCAACAAAATACTGTCATATCTATCTTCCCGAATGGGGATCTCCAATTTTTCTCCCCAATGGATACTTCCAATTTTTCCTCCCGAATGGGGACCTCCAATCTTTCCTCCCCTCGATGGGGAGGATGAAGGAGGGGTGACAATAGCCGTATCTGTTTAAGGCCTGCAATGCGCGGAGAACGAGAGATGAAGAAAGAGAAAAGAGGCATGGCGAAACAGGGGAAAGGACACGCGCGCAGGATACTTGCCTGCCGCACCGACCGCTTCGGTGAATTTTTGCTGAATGTTCCGGCCTTCCGCGCCCTGCAGAAGGCGCATCCCGGCGCGGCCTTTTATATCGCCTGCGACCCGAATGTGGCTGCTCTGGCGCGCCTGGTTGTGAGCGGCGGCGGACAGGTGGTCGCGTTCGAAAACAGGAGGCATTCTTTATCGGAGATACTTTCTTTTTCCCGCCGCCTTAAGAGGGAGAAGTTCGATACCTGCGTTGTTTTCAATCCCACTAAAGAAATGCATCTGGCGGCGTATCTTGCCGGCATCCCGCGCAGGATCGGATATTCGCGGAAATGGGGTTTTCTTCTGACGAGGAAGCTGCGCGACACGCGCGACCTGGGTTTCAAACACGAAAGACAAAGCAATCTGGAGCTGGCGGCTCTGGCCGGGGCCGCAGAACCGGCCGCCGGAGACCACCGCCTCCTTAGCGCCGAAAGCCTGGGGACACTCCTGCCGGAGAAGTTCCTGAAAGAAGGTTTTGTGGCTTTTCATCCCTGGACGAGCGACCCGGTTAAACAATGGCCGCACGACCGTTTTCTGAGGCTGGCGCGTTTGATCTCCGGCGAACTTGATATGAACCTGGCGATGATCGGCGGGCCCGAGGAGAGCAAGGTTTATCCGGAGTTCTATTCGGCGCTTTCCGGCGGGAACATCGTCAATCTTACCGGCAAAACCACTTTGTCCCAGTTGCTGAAGGTGCTTTCCGTTTCGCGCCTGCTGGTTTCCGGCGACAGCGGCCCGATGCATCTGGCGGCGGCCGCCGGCGCGCCGGTGGCGGCGTTGTTCCGCAACGATATCGCCGGAAAGGCCCCGCGGCGCTGGGGCCCTCTCGGGGAAGGGAATATAGTGCTGGAGAAACCTTCGCTCCTAAAAATAGATGTTGAAGAGGTTTTCGAAGCAGTGAAAGGAATTCTTGGTGCGCAGAATACTCTTCATTAATCCTTTCGGTATAGGCGATGTTATCTGCACCCTTCCGCTGCTGGACGCGGTGAGGCGGGCGGTCCCGGATGCTTACGTCGGATTCTGGTGCAGTGAACGCTCCAGCGAGCTTTTTCGTTCAGACCCGCGAGTGCAGGCGTTGTTTCCTGTTTCCAGGGGGGACATCAAAAAAATATCTTCAGGTTCAGCCTTTGCCGGTATGAAGAAGACCGCCGGGCTGCTTTGGTCCCTGCGAAAAGGGAGGTTCGATACCTCCATAGACCTTTCCCTGGATTGGCGTTATACCAATCTTAGCATGCTCGCCGGCATACGTCTCCGCGCCGGGCTCGATTACCGCGGAAGGGGGCGTTTATTGAAGAAAAAAATCCGGCTGGACGCTTTTGACGGAGCGCATATAATCGAGCATTACTTCAGGGTGCTGGAGGCGTTAGGCATCAGCGGCGTGCCCGGGGCTCCTGTTTTGTTTATCCCGGAGATAGAGAAGGAACGGGCTCGGAAACTACTGCGTTCGCGCGGCATAGATACTTCCTTGCCCGTGGCCGGCATAGCCCCTGGCGGAGGGGCGAGTTGGGGCAGAGATGCTTCTTCCAGGCACTGGCCGGCGGAGAAATTCGCCGAATTGGCTTTCAGGATATCCGGCGAATTACGGATGCAGGTTGTGCTGCTCGGCGACCGGGCGGAAAAAGCGGTATCGGCGGCGGTAGCCGCGGCCTGCCCGCGGATAAAAGCCGATCTCACCGGGGAAACTTCCCTGCAGGGTTTTGCCGCGCTCATATCGCTTATGGATTTGATGGTGACCAACGACGGAGGCCCTATGCACGTCTCGACGGCGGCAGACGCGCCGAGCGTTTCCATATTCGGTCCCGTGGATGAGAAAGTTTATGGGCCGTATCCTCCGGGGGCAAAGAGGCATCTTGTGATTAAAAGAGACCTCTCCTGTCGTCCCTGCTATAAAGGTTTCAGGCTGAATAACGGGAATTGTTCCAGGGAGTGTTTGGTGGGTGTGGAGGTAGAGGAGGTTTTTCAAGCGGCGGCAGGGCTGGCGCGCAGGCGGGATGAAAAGAAATGAAGCCCCGGGAGTTTCGGAGCGGAATACAACAGACTGCTAAGCGGCGCGGTTTTAAAACCGTCGAAGTATAAATCCTTTTTTAGAACAAGGAGGAAAAATGCCGGGAAAAGTCCCTTTGTCCGTGGTGGTAATAGCCAAGAATGAGGAATCCTGCATCGAAGAATGCCTAACCAGCGTTTCCGGCTGGGCCGACGAAGTTCTGGTTATAGACGACTACAGCGCGGACAGGACGGCGGAGATAGCCGCTCGTTACGGCAGGGTGATACGGGAGAAATGGGATATCGAGGGGAAATTCAGGAATTGGGCTTATTCGCAGGCGCGTAACCGCTGGGTCTTCAGCCTGGACGCCGACGAAAGTGTTACCCCGGAATTGCGTGAAGAGCTTTCCGGGATGTTTTCGTCCGGAGAAGAGCTTCCCTGCAGCGCGTACAACGTCCCTCTGCGCAATTTTATCGGTAACTTTTGGGTGCGCCACGGCGGCTGGTATCCGGCTTACAAGGTGCGTATGTTCCTCAAAGATAAATTCCGTTACGAGGAAGCGGAAGTGCACCCGCGCGTTTTCATAGAGGGTAAGACCGGTATATTGAAGCACGAGATCATACACCGCAGTTACCGGGACATAGCGGAGCTGATCGCGTCCAATAACGGGCAGACTACCCTGGAGGCGAGAAAATGGCTGCGTTCCGGCAGAAAGATGTGGCTTTTTTATTTTCTCTACAGGACGGTGGACAGGTTCTTCCGTCGTTATATAGGAAAGAAAGGCTTTCTTGACGGATTTTACGGTTTCGTGATCGCCTTCACCGACAGTTTTTATCAGTTCTTGAGTTATTTGAAATACGTGGAGATGGTGAAATTCTCCTCAAGCAAAGGACAAAAATGAAAGTATTGATTACCGGGGGAGCGGGATTGGTGGGCAGCGTTGCCGCGGAGTATCTCGCCGCCCGCAAGGGCAGCCGCGTGACGGTGCTGGATAATCTCTGCCGTTCCCGGCTGTTCGGCTGTTCGCGCAGGTCGGTGGAATTCAACTGGGAATATCTGCGTCGTTTCCCCAATGTCCGCAGGATCCAGGCGGACATAAGAGACCGGGATGCCCTCCGGCTGGCCTTGCGCGGCGGGGTGGACGCGGTGATCCACGCCGCGGGACAGCCGGGAGTGCCTTCTTCTATCAGGATGCCGGAAGAGGATTTCTCGCTTAACGCCTCCGGGACACTTTCTTTGCTGGAGGCGGTCAGAAAACACAGCCCCCGCGCCGGGTTCATTCTTTGCTCCACCAACAAGGTTTACGGCGAGAACGCCGGTTCGCTGCCTCTGCGCAGGCTGGCACGCAAATACGTTTACGCCGACGGCAGGAAGGGGATAGCGGAAAGCATGCCGGTGGACAATACCGGGCATACCCCATACGGGGTCTCCAAGCTTTGCGCCGATCTATACGCGCAGGAATACGGCAGGATTTACGGCATTAAGACCGCGGTGTTCAGGATGAGCTGTATATACGGGGCGCGGCAGTTCGGTTTCGAGGAGCAGGGCTGGGTGGCGTGGTTTACGGCCGCCGCTCTGCTGGGCAGAGAGATCACCATATACGGGGACGGCAGGCAAGTGCGCGACCTTTTATACGTATCGGACCTGGCGCGCGCTTTCGATAACTGTCTGCGCAAGGGAAAGACGTGTATGCGCGGCGAAGTCTATAATATAGGCGGCGGACGGGAGAATTCGTTTTCTCTCCTGCAGGTGCTGTTAAAACTGGAGACGCTTTCCGGCAAGCGGATAAAGAGGCGTTTTGCCCCCTGGCGCCGGTCGGACCAGAAGATTTACATATCCGATACTTCCAAGGCCGCGCGTATGCTGGAGTGGAAACCCAGGGTGGGAGTGGATGAAGGATTGGACAGGCTTTTCCGGTGGACGAGGGAGAATATAGGATTATTCCGCTGAACTATTCTTAATCCAAAAAGCAGGTGAAGGCCGTGGAGTATTTATTATGAAGCGTCCCGCAGTATTTTTAGACCGCGACGGTGTGATAAACAAATACCCCGGCGATTTCAAATACGTGACTTCCGCCGGGGAGTTTCATCTGCTTAAGGGAGCGGCCGAGGCGGTGCGCAGCTTGAAAGAGGCGGGGTTCGCCGTGTTCGTCGCCTCCAATCAGGCGGGGGTATCGAAGGGTATATTCAGCAGAAAGGCCCTGGATGAGATAACCGCGCTTATGCTCCGGGAACTTGAAGCGCGCGGGGCGTTCATCGACGGGGTCTATTATTGCACTCATCTGCAGGAAGACGGCTGTCCCTGCCGCAAACCGCGGAGCGGTATGATAGAGCAGGCAGTGCGCGATTCGTCGGCATCCGGGGTGGAGATAGATACGGCCGGGAGCTTTTTTGTCGGCGACAGCATAATAGACGTGCAGACCGGCAGGCAGGCAGGGCTTACGACCGTGCTGGTATTCTCCGGAAGAGAGAAAGAAGAGAACCGGCTGTTCTGGAAGACCAGTCCGCATTATACCGTCCGCGGCGTTGCTGAAGCGGCCGGGCTGATCCTGGAGCTCAAGAAACGTGGTGAAGCAAAGGGCGCAAAGAAGAAAGTAGTCATCGTTTATGCCTCGACCGGGGCAGGACACCGCAAAGCCGCGGAAGCGCTGTTTAACTACCTAACGCGCCATTATCCGCAATGCGAGGTCTTAAAGGTTGATATCCTGCGGATGAGTTCCGCCTGGTTCCGCTACGCTTATACCTACGGGTATGTGCTTCTGATCAAGTATGTTCCGTTTTTGTGGAGTTTCATTTTTACACTCACCGCGCTCAGACGTCCTCTTTTGCCTGCCGCGGTCGATCCGTTGCGCCTGCTCAACCGTGCCGCTACCGCCGGTTTCCGGGCGTATCTTCTGCGCGAGTCTCCCTGGGCCGTGATAAACACTCATTTCTTGTGTTCCGAGATAAGCGCGCAGATGAAGCAAAAAGGGGTGATCGGCTCCCGGATATTCACCGTGATCACCGATTTCGGGGTGCACCCATTGTGGAAGGCTGAAGGGACCGACTTGTATTTCGCCGCTTCCGAACATACCAGGGCCGAGCTTTTTTCCCTGGGGGTTCCTCCGGAACGGGTTTCCGTGACAGGTATTCCGGTAGCCGAAGAGTTCATTGATTACGGCACCCGGCGTTGTCCGGGCGGGCGGCCGAAGGGAGAATTCACGATTCTTGTGGCTACCGGCTCTTTCGGCATCGGGCCGTTCGAGAGGATCATCCGCAGTCTTTTTCGCGACGTCCGGATTATCGTTGTCTGCGCCGGCAACAGGCGGCTGTATAGCCGTCTCAAAGCAAAAAATTACCCCGGGGTGAAGGTCGTGGGTTTGATCGATAATATGTTCGACGTTATGGCTGAAGCCGACCTGATTATCACTAAACCGGGAGGTTTGACCATTTCAGAAAGCTTGATAATGGAGGTAGTGCCGGTGTTCATTATGGCCATTCCCGGGCAGGAGGAGGAGAACGCGCGTTTTATAGACCGCTCGCAGGCCGGTTTTTACCTCCGCGGCATCGATGGCCTGCGCGGCCTGGTATTGCGCCTTAAAAACGACAAAAAAGAGATAACCCGCCTGCAAAATAACATCAGGCAGATAAAGAAAATCAACGTCTTAAAGGATATATGCGATGCGGTTTGCCAAAGTAGTCCTGGGATTGCCGGTTGAAGGGCCTTTCGATTACCTGGTTCCTGAAGCGCTTGTCCCTTTAGCGCTGCCCGGCAGCAGGGTCAAGGTTAGTTTCGGCAGGCTGAAGAAATGCGGCTATATAGTCGGGTTTTCTTCGGCCAGCAAAGTGCGCAATGTAAAACCCCTGCTGGAAGTTATTGATGAACGCCCTCTCTTGACCCCGGAACTGCTGGAATTCACCCGTCTTGTGGCGCGGCGCTCCTGTTCTTCCTGGGGCGAAGTAATAGAAACTGCCTTGCCGCCGCCTTTGCGCCTCGGCAAAAAGGTCGATCCGCAGGAGCTTCCTGAATTCAGGGGACAGGACGGGAAGGCAGTTCATCCCGCGGTAACTTTATTCCATTCGTTTCAGCGTCGTCGGCGGTGGGAGTTTTATCTAAACGCCCTGAAAGAGACCGTTTCCGCCGGAGGCTCGGCGGTAGTGTTATTGCCGGATATTCCGTCTCTGGAATCCGCGGGGCAAAAACTGGCGAGCGTCTTCGGCAAAGAAAAACTGGCGCTGTTGAACAGAAGCAGGCCGGATGAAACCAGCGAATGGCTTAAACTGCGTTCCGGCAGGGCAGTGATCGCCGCGGGTACGCGTTCGGCGGTATTCGTTCCTTTACAGTCCCCGCCTTTTTTGATTATTGTCGAGGAAGAGAATGACCCGGTTTACAAGCAGGACCAGGCGCCGCATTACCACGCGGCGGAAGCGGCGCTCATACGCGCTCGTTGTTCCGGCGCGCGCCTTATCCTGGGAAGCCATGCTCCTTCACTGGAAAGCATTCATGCCGCAGGGGGAGGCAAAAAAGGATATATCTACGATCGCCGGGCGGAGGAGGAAGTTTTTCCCCAGGTCAAGCTTATAGATACCACCAGCACGTTTTACAGGATAAGTTCGGCCAAAAGGGCGGTTTCGAGGCTGATGGAAGATGCCGTCGGCGCGTGCCTGGAATCCGGGGGCAGGGTTTTGCTGTATATAGGCAGGCACGGATTTTCGACGTTCGCTTTCTGCCCTTCCTGCGGACATGAGATGAAATGCGGCAGGTGTGATACACACCTGGTATATTACTACAAAGAAAACCTTTTGCGTTGTCCCAGGTGCGTATACAAGGCGGTTCCGCCGCGTCTCTGTCCGGCCTGCGGCAAGGATTATATCCGTTATGCCGGCAGCGGCACGGAGAAGATAGAGAGCGAAATAGCGCGTATCTTTCCGCAGGCAAAGATATGCCGCTGGGATGATGCCGCTTCCCGGAAACTTTCCGCCAGGAGCCGGATAGTGATAGCGACCTCCGCGATTACCAGGCAGGAAGACGCCGGATTCGACCTTGTCGGGGTGCTTTCCTGCGACGGCACCCTTAACCGCCTGGATTTCCGCTCAGCCGAGAAGGTTTTTTTCCTGCTTGCCGGGCTCTGCTCCGTGGCCCGCAAGAATATGATCATACAGACCGCTTTCCCGGGCCACCACTGTTTTTCCTGGCTGGCCCGCAGGGATCCGATGGTTTTTTATAAAGAAGAATTGAAACAGAGAAAACAGCTTGCCTTTCCTCCGTTCAGCCATTTCGCGGAGATAAAACTGCGCGGCCCCGAAGAAGACAAGGCGATAAAAGCGCAGGAAACCCTCGTTTCCTTGCTTGCCGAAAAAAGCGGAAAGAAGAAGGCGTATGAAATATTTACCAGCGGTCCGGGCCGGCCGCCGAAGTTAAGGGGCAATTTCTACCGTCAGATCATTGTCCGTGGCAGGTCTGCGGAAAGGATATCGGACGCCCTGAAGAAATCGCTGAAAGATTTCCGTCGTTCGGGTATAATAGTGACAGTGGATGTAGACTAATTCCGGAGACACAATACTTAATTCGCTAACAGCTACGGACATAAAATATGAAAATAGTCTTTTTCGGGAGTTCGAAGTTTGCTTTGAAACCTCTGGCCGGGCTGATAAAGGCCGGGTTTGCGCCTGTTTGTGTTGTTACACAGCCGGACAAGCATAAGGCGCGCGGGATGCGGGCGGCAGGGACTGCCGTAAAAGAAGAAAGCCTGCGTTTGGGGATGAGAATCCTTCAGCCGGAGAATATAAACGACGCCGCGTCGTTTAATTTCTTGAAAGGTCTTAGCGCTGATTTATTCGTGGTAGCCGCCTACGGCCTGATGCTCTCCGAACAAATCCTGTCCCTTCCGGGAATAATGGCAATCAATCTGCACCCTTCTTTGCTTCCTAAGTATAGAGGCGCTGCTCCCTTGAACTGGGCCTTGATAAACGGGGATAAATCCACCGGGGTATGCGTGGTCAGGATGGTCGCAAGAATGGACGCGGGCCCGGTTTTGCGTTCCATAGAAAGAGATATACCGGAATGCGAAGACGCGATTAGCCTGGGAGAACGTCTTTCCGCGGCAGGGGCGGAATTATTGCTCGAGGCCATAAAAGATATAGAAAAGGGCGTTTGGAAGGAGATCCCGCAGAAGGAAGAAGAAGCTACCTTTGCGCGGCTTCTGAAAAAAGAAGACGGCCGGATAGACTGGAATAAACCGGCTTTTTCTATCCAAAACCTGGTGCGCGGCTGCGCCGGCTGGCCGGGGACCTTTTCGTATTTCCGTGGAAAGACGATAAAAATAAACAAGGCGGTGGATACCGGATCCAAAGCGGAGGGCTTTTCTCCCGGGGAAATAATTTCCGTTGATGAAAAAGGCCTGGAGATAGCCTGCGGTAGAGGAAGTATCAGGGTAATGGCACTCCAGCCGGAGAGTAAAAAAGAAATGACGGCGCGAGAGTTCATAAACGGCTATAAACCGTTGAGAGAAGAACGCTTTACGGCCTGCTAAGAAAACGTTGACAAGTCCCGAAGCGGTGTATATAATACAACCTACCTTAAAACCACTCTCTTTAAAGAAGAGACGAGCTTATAGCAAAGAAAAGGAAGATTGTACAGTGCCAACACGCCTTCGGCAACCTCTAAAATATCTCGGCTTAGTTATAGCGTTCGGAAGTCCACTTTTCGTCCTTTCTCCCGGTGGCGCCGAGGCCGTTCCGCTCCAGCCCAAGACAAAATCTTCTTCCGATTTCGTTACCATAAAATCCGAACCCGTTTCTGCTATTATTGAGAAAGCGCGCGGGCTTTCTTACGAAGAGAAGCATGAGGAAGCAATAGCTTCCTACAATCACGCCCTGGATGTGTCGCGCGATAAAGCCGAGAAAAAGACCCTTTTAAAGGAAAAAAAGCAGGTGCGCGCGGCTATGGAGAAGAAAGAACGCAGTCTCAGACTTACTGAAAAAAAGGCCGCGGCGGAAAAAAAGTGCCGGAAAGCGCAAGAGCGTAAAGAAGAGCTTTTGAAACAAAAAGAACAGAAGCGGGTTGAAGCGGCAGCCGCCGCGGAAGTCCGTAAAGAACAAGCGCAACAGCAAAAAGAAGAACTGCGTAGAGAACGCGAGCAAAAACTTTCGCAGCAGCGCGCTGCTGCCGAAGCCAGAAAACAGGAGTTAGCTGATAAAAAAGAGCAGTTACGCAAGGAACGTGAAGATAATATTGCCCGGCAGAAACAGGAAGCCGAAGCCAGGCAGCAGGTCGCGCAAAAACGTAAAGAAGAGCTTTTGAAGCAAAAAGAAGAGAAAAAGGTCCAAGTCGAAGGAGACGCGGCCGTAAGGCAGGAGCATTTGAAAAAAGAGCGAGAAGCCAAACTCGCGGCGCGGCGTGCCGACCTTGATGCGAAAAAACGGGTCGCCGCCGCGGAAAAAGAAAGAAAAGCCGCGGAGACGAAAGCCGGGAAAGACGCGGCATTGGCTGAAAAAGCGCGCGGGCAGAAATAAACATTAGTGAATATATATTTTTAATGGAACCGAATGAAACTCACAAAAACTGCCTGGAAGATAATCTCGTGCCTTGCCCTCATTAACTTTCTTTCATACGGGATCCCCGTTTATGCCCAGGATGAGAGTTTAAGTCAGGGGAATTCTTCCGGCCTGAAAGCTGAAGTCCAGTCTTTACGGACAAAGGTGGACCAGTTGGAGAAGACCGTGGCCGGACAGGCGGAATTAATCGCCCAGCAGACAAAGGTGCTGGAAAAGATCGCGGAAGTGGTGCCTGAAGTCAAGGCAATGCTCGCTCCTCCCGAACCCAAGACCCTGGTAAAGAAGTTTGTGGTCAACGGGGCCCGGCTTTTTAACGCGGCGGAACTGGAAAAGGTATTAGTTAAATATCAAAGCAAAGAGCTTTCGATGAGCGATCTGAAGAAAGCCGCCGACGATATCACGGCGCTTTACCGCAAGAAGAGATATCTGGTCAGCCTTGCTTATCTGCCGCCGCAGGAGATATCCGGCGATACAGTAGAGTTCAACGTGGTCGAAGGCAGGGTAGGAGAGATCACGGTGGAGAAACCCAAATACAGCAAACCGGAGGTCATCAGGCGCAGGTTTCTGGTGGAGAAAGGCCAGATACTCAATTCCGCCAGAATCGAATCTTCCCTGAAACAGATAAACAAACAGCCCGACCGGACAGTCCGCGCGGTATTGTCTCCCGGAGCCACTCCGGAAACCTCCGACATCCTGCTGAAGGTTGAGAATGAAAGGTCTCCGCATCATTTCTCCTCTGAGTTCAATAATCGCGGCACCAAATACACCAGTCTCAACCGCTGGGGCCTGGGTTACAGGAATACCAACCTGTTAGGTAACGATGATATTCTTGCCTTGAGGTTTATTGCCAACAGCAAATCAGAGGTTTATAGCGGGAGCGCGGTTTACGATATGCCTGTATCGAAATACAACACCCGCGCCGGCGCTTATGCCGCTTATTCGAAGGCAGACATCGGAGGGCAATTTGCCATACCCGGACTTTCACCTACAGGCCATGCGGAACTTTGGGGTTTATACGTTACTCATCCCTGGTTCGATAAAGAATTTGTTGATGAGGATTCAGGTTCCAAACTGACCTTGACCAGTAATCTTAGCGCCGGGCTGGATTCCTTGAGCGTGCATAACAAGATCATGGGGAATGAAACTGCCCATGATGAACTGCGTATCCTTAAGGCAGGCATAAATTTTGAAGAAAAAGACAATCTTGGCCGCAGCGGTCTGACTGCCGAAGCGCATTTCGCGATACCGGAATTCCTCGGTTCTATGGAAAAACGAGAAGAAAGCGTTCTGCGAACTGACTCCGGCGGGGAATTTCAGAAATACACCGGTTCTATTTCCAGGGTTACCAGGTTGCCAGGTTCGATGTGGCTGATCAATTCTTTCAAAGGACAATACACCCCGTTTAATCTTGTTAGTTCTGCGCAGATGACGCTCGGCGGCGCGGACAGCGTAAGAGGGTTTCAAGAGAACGAGTATCTGGCGGATTACGGCTGGATCAACACCGTGGAACTGCGTATGCCGCCATTCCTGCTTCCATCTATATTGAAAGTCCCGTTCGATAAGAAACACTCCAGGCTTACCGATGTCGTGCAGGTGGTGGGTTTTATTGACGCAGGTAAAGGATACGTTAATAAACATGTAGGCGAGGATAATGAGAAACTATTGGTCGGCGCCGGTTTCGGTTTCCGCTTCGACCTCTATGAGCATCTGAGCGCCCGCATAGATTTCGGGTTCCCGTTAGGTCATGAGAAGCCCAGTGACGATTCCGACAGCAGGGTGCATTTCGGGATGCAATACGACTGGTAAGCGCGCTTATAATAAGTCATTTTTATGGTTGCAGCGCGCAGGGCGAGCGAAATCCGTGGCCTTTTGCGATAATACCCGGACCGGCGTAATCCACAATTTATCATTACAGTACTTTGTTAAAAAACGGCTCAATTTAATGGTTTTATCTTCGAGAAGATGCGTTGAACTAACATGAAATCAAAGATAATCAACGCATTGAAATACGCACAACGCTTCCAATGACAATGTGTTACAATAAGATGGTTTTTGGAAAGTAAGCACAAAGAAATAAATTTTAACAAAGTACTGTCATTACTTATAATCTCCTTCAGTACCTACATTAAACCGATGGCAGGGGAAAAAATGAGGACTAAAGGCCAGTATATAAAAATGAATATGGCAGTTGTTGTCATCGTATTCGCATTGCTGGCGCTTACAAATTGTCATACAACCGCGTTCGCCGGAGATCTCCCTGCAGGGGCCGTGGTTCAGGCCGGTAATGCCTCCATTACTTCCGACGGCACCAATATGACCGTGGCCACCGAAGCCGCCAAGACCTGGATAGACTGGACCGGAGGTTTCAACATCGGCGCCGCCAACAGCGTAAACAACATCGCCGCCGAGACATCCGCGGTCATTTTGCACCGCGATATCACCGGCGCGCTCTCCAATATACAAGGCACTCTTACCGCCAATTGTAATGTCTTTCTGCTCAACCCAAGCGGTATTCTTTTCGGTTCCGGAGCGCAGATCAACGTGGCCGGTCTGTTGGTTTCCACCCTCAATATGTCCATACAGGATTTCATAAACGGTGACTATCTACTGGAGCAGGGCGGAGCCGACGCCGGACTGATCACCAATCTGGGAGAGATCAACGCAACTGGGCCGATGGGTGTTACCATGGCCGGCGGAGCAGTGAGGAATGAAGGCGTGATCAATGCCGGTCTCGGCACGGTCAATCTGGTCAGCGGCAGTAAAGTAACTCTGAACGCCGACAGCGAAGGTTTGATTCAGGTGGCGGTGGATGGGAAGGTCCTGGAAAATGTTTACGATAAAGACGGCAACAAGGTCGAGTTCGGGGTGGACAACGTCGGCGAGATAAACGCCAACGGCGGCAAGGTTTATATCGAAACCGAAGCGGCCCAGGACGTCTTCAGCAAATTGATCAACCAGTCCGGCGTGGTCAAGGCCGGCTCTATGATTAACAAGGGCGGTAAGATCGTCCTGGTTTCCAATAGCGAAGGAATAATACAGAATACGGGTATTCTTGACGCAGGCGCGGTTGAGAGCGGAGCCAAGGGCGGCACAATTGAAATACGCGGAGAAAAGGTCGGTCAGTTCGGAAGCGTAAAAGCCGACGGCCTTGGCGCGGGTGACGGCGGCAATGTTGAATTGCGCGCCGCTAAAACTGTGGCATTAGGGCCGCATAGCGCTACTACCGCGAATGCCGGCGTAAACGGCAACGGCGGCAGGGTGGTGGTTTTCTCTCCCGACAGCGCGTTGATGGCGCCTACCGCCCGAATCGCGGTCAGAGGCGGGGATAACTCCGGCAACGGCGGTTTTGTCGAATTCAGCGGGCAGAAGTATGTGGAAGTCAACGGCATTATCGACAGAAGCGCTCCTAACGGCAAAGCCGGATTATTACTGATAGATCCTACGGACATTACCATCAATGACGCCGGCATAGACAACACCCTCTGGTCCGCTGACGCCTGGGCTGACGATTTCTCCCGCGCCGCGTCGCAGATCGATATCGATACCTTGATTATGCATCTTCTTGCCGGGAATACCACTATTACTACGGTAAGTAGCGGCGGCGCGGGCAACGGCGATATTACGCTCAACGCCCCGGGCAGGATTTTAACAAATACGACCGCTCACAGTCTTACCTTGACGGCGGAAAGGAATATAACGCTCGACACCGCCGTAGATTTCGCCGGTTCCGGAAGCTTGAATTTAAACGCTTCAGGGGCGGTCGCGGTTAACAACTCCGTTGCTTTAAACGGCGGCGCTTTTGATTCTAACGGGACATCTTTTACCAGCGGCGCCTTGGGCACGATCACCACCAACGGCGGCGCGGTGGATCTCAGCGGCCATTCGGCCGGGATCACTATCGGCGCCGCGATAAATACCGGGGGAGGGAGTTTTACTTCCGCGGGCACCGCCTTCAATAATACCGGCGGCACGATTACAACCGCCGGGGGAGACATTACCATAAATCAGTCGGGCGCGGTTATTATCGGCGCCGCTCTCGCCAGCGGCACTGGCAACGTGAATATAGACGCCGGAAATACCCTGGCGATAAACAAGCCGATAATCAGCACAAACGGTAACATCAGCATTGATTCCGCCGACGCAACTACGATTGCCGCGGGCGGCGATATCCAGACAAATTCCGGCACTGTGACTTTCGGCGCGGATAAAACAGGCACGCTTACTACTTCCGCCGATATTATTGCCGGAGGCAGTATAACTTTTACCAGGAATGTCACCCTCGGCGCCGCCTCCGTTATTACCAGCCTTAACGACAGTGTTACCTTTACCGGAGACGTCTCCGGCGCTTTTTCCCTGACCGTTAATGCCGCCGCAGGCGCCGTTTTTTCAAGTACCATCGGCAGTAATAATGACCCAACCTCTTTGATTATTACCGCCAATAGAACCCGGTTCGGCGGAGCGGTGAGCGTGGGGAGCCTGACCGTGAACGGTTCCGGCGGGACCACCACTATCTCCGCCGATATAACCTCTGCCGGCAACGTTGAAATCAATGATAACGTAGTTATTAGCGGCGTCAGGACCATCAGCACCGCCGCCGCCAATAGCGATATTTATATCAGCGGTACTATCAACGCCGCAACAGCCGGTGCCGATTCTTTGACACTTGCCGCCGGCAGCGGAGATGTGACCTTAGGGAATTCCGTGGGTAATAGCGTTCAGCTCGAGGACTTGACCATCACCTCAAGCGGGACCACTACCTTGAATCACACTATAGACGTAAACGGCAATGCCTCGGGAGAGGACATTAACTTAAGCGGGGCGACGAACGTCGTGTTGGGTTCGGATGTGACCCTGGATTCGGCGCGGAGCGTCTATCTTCACGCTATTAACGGAGAAGGGCATAACCTGACGGTGAGAGCCGAATATACAATCGACCTGAACGCAGCCATAAGCAATGTCCTTAATGTGAGCATGACTGCTGTAAGAGGCACGATGTTACTCGACCAAGCGGTGACGGCCATTCAGGACGCCACTTTCACCACTATCAATTCCGGGGTGGATATTACGGTTCAAGCGGCTCTTAAAGCAGGTCGTTCTTTGACTCTTACTGCGAATACTGCTTCTACATCCTCCGACATAGAAATAGGGCAGGGTAGTGATTTTGAAGCCCCTGTTGTAACCCTAAGATCCTGCGTAATAAGGATATACCGAGCAGTTGACAACAGCATCGGTTCTCTACATCTTATTGCAGAACACTCCGGCGGCGGCACGGTTTTAAGCTTTAGTAATAGTTATGGTATTACCGCCCACGGAGATTTGACTATAGACGGAAGTATATGGGTAGATAGTGACGGCGCAGGGCTCACTTCGACTGACGGTGATATCCGTCTGAACTGTACGGTAGACTCAATCAATGCTACATCGCGTGATTTAAGCCTGACTGCCGGCCAAGGCACTGTTTATGCCGGGACATTTGGGGGAACATACAGGCTTGAAGATATATCTGTTAGCGCTCAGCAGTTGGTTCTTAGCGGTAATATCACGGCCGAAACTGTCAATACTTCCGGTGTAGGCCTTACGACGCTGGCTAATGCGATTGATATAGATACTACCGCAGGCGCCGGCAGCGTAACCCTCGGCCCCTTGACCGGCGCAAATAATCTTACGATCTCCGCCGGCGGAGCAGTAACCCTGAGCGACGCCGATATCGCATCCCTGGATATTGACTCCGCGACCACCGTCAGTTTTAATGGTGATTTTGTGACCAGCGGCGGGGTGACCGTGGATACCGCGATTACCGGGGATATCACCGTTGCCTCCACCGGTTCCATCCAGGCAGGCGGTAATATCACCCTGGATAACACAGCCGGAGCAGGAACTGCGGATGTAATCCTTGACGGGGATGTCTCCGCAAAGGGTTCAGGCGCTGTCACTATCAATGCCGATGATGCCGTAAATATCGCCCAGAATGCAGCGGCGTCAATTACCGCCGTAAACGGCGCGATCGATATTGACGCGGCAGGGGCGGTCTTAATCGGCACCGCGTCGTATGCCGGCAAGGTAGTTACCGAGGGAAGCGGGAATATTTTTATTGATGCCGGGACGAATAGCGATATCACCATAACAGGTTCGGATTCGCAGGTGAATGCCGGCGGCGATGTGAACATCGGACAAAGTGTTTCTTCCGCTAATGTCAATGTGAATACCAATTCGAGGATCCGGGCGGCAGGTAATATAACGGTTGACGGCGATATAATCACGATCCAGGCAACCGGGAGCGTAATAAGCACCGCCGGGAATATAGATCTTGAATCAACCGTCGGCGCCTTGAACTTGGGAGGTAATATCACTGCCGTCGGTAATACCGTTACGCTGACATCCGCAGCCGGCATCACGGATACGACCGACGGAGACACGGACATCACGGCCCGGACCTTGAGCATTACCGCCGCCGGCGGTATCGGCTCTGGCGCCGGGACCAACGCGCTGGATACGGATGTGGATTATATCAGCGCCTCCGTGTCCGGGACAGGCGATATTTATATCCTGGAGGAAAGCGGCGTAACATTAACCAATATCACTACCGCAAACGGGTTGATCAATATAACGACCGGCGCGGTAACCACCGGAGATACGGTGGTTACAAATGTGGCGGCGAGCACTACCGGCGCTGTGAATACCGTGAATATCACCGCTGACCGGGGAGATATCTATATTGGAACAGTCGGAGCCGCAGGCAGTACGGCTGCCATTGGAGCCACCGCCGGCTCGATCTATGACGACAGCGTAAATACCACCAGGGTTACCGCGACAAGCGTTTCATTAACTGCCGCCGGCAGTATCGGCGCGTCCTCTACCGACGCGGATGTTGACACCGCCTGTACCAACCTGACTGCGGCAACTACCGCAGGGGACATTTATATTACCGATGACGACGCGGTTACCTTAACCAGCATCACTACCGGAACCGGTTCAATAAGAATAAAAGGGGCCAGGTCAGCGGCAGGGGATATGACGGTAACTCTGGTTACTGCCGGTACCGCAGGCGGGAGCGGAGACGGAGATGTAACCCTCGAAACATTGGACGGCGGCGGTTCTACCAATGACATTATTCTTGCCGGACCGGTTACCGCTTCCAGCGATTCGGTAACTCTGATTTCGGATTTTGATATCAGCGATAGTTATGCGACTGCCGCCGATATCGTTGCCGGCGCGTTATACCTGCAGGCCGGTGGCTCTTTCGGCGCAAGCGGTAATTATATAGACACAAATGTCTCGACCATAGACGACGTAGCGTCAGGCAAGAACGTCGCCGGTTCCATCTATATCAGCGAATACGACGATGTCGAGCTCGGTTCCGTCAACGGCTTGACTACGGTTTCCGGTGATATTAAAGTGGAAGCCGGTGTTTCCGCTTCAGGTACCCTTACCGCCGGCAGTGTGACCGCGGGCGGCAGCGGAGATATCTACCTGACGACTTACAATACGAGCGACATCGCCCTGGGATACGTCAACGCTTTGGGAGACGACGTTACTCTTATTTCCGCCAATAACATAACCGACAAAGATACCGACGGCGATATCGATGTAGTGGCCGATCATTTATACCTTCAGGCGGCCGGATACTGCGGAACGACCGGGACTGGCGCCGCTATAGATACGGATGTCGCGTATATAGATAATGTCGCTGGCAACGTCGTGGCAGGTTCCATATACATAAACGAGAATGACGGCGTCACGCTCGGCGCGGCGAACGGTCTGACTTCCACCAACGGCCCGATCTATATCACCGCCGCCAATAATGCCGACGGAACCCTGACGGCCTCCGTTGTCACGGTCGCTAACGACAATTCCAACGGCATCACCCTTATTACCAATCGCGGCAACGGCGGGCTGAACAATATTCAACTCGGGGCTGTTACGGCAGGGACCACATCCGCGGTCATAACCCTGTTTTCCGACAACGACATACTCGACGGCGATGGCGCGGTGGATATTACGGCCTACGGCCTGCTCCTGGAAGCCGGCGGCAGTGTCGGGACTTCGGGCGACTATGTGGATACAGCGGTCTCCACGATAGACGACAAGTCAGCCTCGGCCAACGTCCATAACTCGATTTATATTAACGAATCCGACGGCGTCAATCTCGGCGCGGTGAACGGCCTGTCAACTGATATGGGGGATATCCGTGTTACGGCAGCCGGAACATTGACCGCTTCCTCCGTGACCGTCGGAGACGCGGGAGACGTTTACCTGTCCACCGGTTCGGGGGATATAGCTGTTGGGTTGATAACCGCGCTCGACGACGATATTTACCTGAACGCTGCCGGTTCGATTACCGACGGCGATACCGGGGTGGACATTTACGCCGGGAGGCTCTATTTGACCGCAGGCGCAGAAGTGGGCGCCACAGGCGACTACATAGACACGAGAGTCAACAATATAGACGATTATTCCGTTACGGAGAACGTGGCCGGCAATATCTATATCAGTGAATACGACGGGGTTAACCTGGGCGCTTTGACCTCTACCGGTTTGTCTACCGATAACGGCTCGGTCTTCGTGGAGTCGAACGCGACCGAGGACGGGACGTTGACGGCAACCCTGGTAACCGCCGGCGGCAGCGGAGGCATTTCTCTGAAATCGCAGGCAGGCTCGGTCGCTACAGGTAGCGTCAACGATATCGCGGTGGGCCTGCTTACCGCATCCGGCGACGACGTGATACTGAACTCGAACGACGATATTATCGATTTGACCTATGATGAGGTAACGGATATCGTCGCTTCGGGGCTGTATCTGGCGGCAGGCGGCACTGTCGGCGGGGACGGAAACGGACTGGAGCTGGATACACGGGTTTCCACCATAGACGATATCAGTGGCAGTAACGTTTACGAAAGCATCTATATCATCGAATACGACGGTGTCAGCCTCGGGTCGGTGAACGGTCTTACGACCGATACCGGAGACATCGATATCACCTCTGCCAAGGCTGCGGCGGGAGACATGGATGCGGTTTCGGTAACCGCCGGAGGCACGGGGAATATCCTTTTGACCACATTAGACGGCGGTTCCGCCTCCAACAACATAAACGTGGGGCTGGTTACCGCCGCCGATGACGATGTCTCTTTGGTTTCCGACGGGGACATAACCGACGCCGATACCACCGGGCTTGACGTCGTAGCCGCTTCTTTACACCTGCAAAGTGGAGGGGCGGTAGGCGCGGCGGCGAACTACCTGGACACTCGGGTCGCCAACATAGACGACTACAGCGGCGGCAACGTCGGCACCGATCTTTACATCAGCGAATACGACGGCGTGATACTGGGAGCTCTTAACACCACAACCGGTTTGTCCACCTCCGACGGTGAAATAAAAATAACTGCCGCGGTCACAGCGGCAGGCGATCTTACCGCCCAGAAGTTGACTGCCGGAGGGACCGGTAAGGACATATACCTGACTACGGAAGACGGCGGCAGCGGCAGCAACAATATAGGGCTGGGCGTGGTGACCGCTTCCGGCGACGACATTTACTTGAATTCGGACTGGGATATTACAGACTCCGATCTGGATCAGACCGCGGACCTGATCTCTTCAGGGCTCTATTTGACAGCGCAGGGAAGTTTCGGCGGTCCCGGAGATCCGGCGATAATAGAAATTACCGTTGACACCATCGACGATTACGCGCTTGGCGTAAACGTTGCCGGCAATATTTATATATCAGAGACGGACACGGTATTGCTCGGTAGTATCTTCGGCTTGACTACTGATGCCGGTGTCATAGACATCGTTATAGGAGATACCGCCACCACGGGTACATTGGCGGCAAACGGAGGGTTCGGGATATTCCTGGTTTCTACCGACGGCGACCTGCTTGATCTCGGAGACGGAGGTTTTACCGCTACAGCCAAGTCCGGGCTGCGCGCCGGCGGCATCATAGGGACCATAGAGAACCCGTATAACGTCAACGTTACCTCAGGCGGGCTTTGGGTTTGGGCCGGCTCGCAGAATAGGGAGGTTTCGGTGAACCTGCGCGGCACAGTGGTCAGCGGCACCGACACGAAACGCGTGGAGATATTCGAACCTTCGCCTCCCGGACTGGTCATTTTCAACAACCATTTGATGGGCGGCGGTAATTACGGCAGCGGAAGCGTCAACGGCAGTATCTTGAGCAGGGGGTACGGGTATATCAACATCATTAGGAATGATCTTATCGATTACGTGTATGCCAAGGCGTTGCAGCAACCGTGGGGATATAAACTGCTCTTGGCCTGGGCGCTCGAGGAAGGGCCGAAGATAGACGAGAAATTCATGAGCGACGTGCCTACTACAATAGACGCGAGCTTGTTGAATCTGCCGGTGCTTTACACCGATATGCAGAAACCGATGGACTACTACGTGATCAGGTCGATCAGGTAGATACGTGATAAGATAAGGAGGAGTTGAATTATGAAAAAGAGCTTCTTATTGGCTGTAACCATGATGACAATGACCGTAACAGGCCAGGCCCTGGCCGCTTCGCAGACAGCAGCCGCTTCGCAGGATAAGGCGGCATCGGTGAAACCGAAAGAGGCCAAAGTTGACCGGAACTACGACGGGGTGATTGATCGGATCGAGTATTACGATTCAAACGGCACGATCCTGCGCGTGGAGACCGACACCAACAATGACGGTAAGATGGATGAGTGGGTGTATTACGAGAACGGCGTCCCGGTCAAAGGGGAAAAAGATACCAACGGCGACGGAAAGGCCGACAGGGGCATGGTTTACGACGCCCAGGGCAAACTGGTCCGCATCGAGGCCGACATCGACGGCGACGGCAAGATTGACGAATGGGTTTATTATGAAGGCGGTAAACCGGTAAAAGCAGAGAAGGATAACAACAAGGACGGCAAACCGGATACCTGGGTAACGTATTAATCCGGGGACACGATACTTAATTCGGCAACGGCTACGGTAAC
>WOYI010052597.1_pt3 | contig 20968 bp, 21 predicted proteins | sample 6423411 | NCBI WGS metagenome assembly WOYI01 (sample SAMN13441803, study PRJNA592873) | oil field metagenome | biome: oil field; feature: oil-well bore; material: oil-contaminated soil; isolation source: oil-contaminated soil from oil-well borehole | place: Germany: Wietze | collected 2016-10-18 ... | reverse complement strand
AAAAGAGCCGTCAGAGTGGGGGAAGGGTTAGATGGAAGGATAAAGGATGAAGGATAAAGGATGAAGGATAAAGGATAAAGGATAAAGGATAAAGGATGAAGGATAAAGGATAAAGGATGAAGGTGAATAGTAAAACAGACGGGATTCGGGCGAAAGGAAGAGAGCTATGACTTCATACAGCAGCAGGAAGGGAGAGGTGCCGGTCGGCGATGATGACCTCTATGCTTTCCTCACCGACATGCGCAATTTCAAATCGGTTATTCCTGACGGTTTCATTGATGACTGGCAGGCCACGGAAGACCAGTGCAACTTCAGGGTAGCGACGGTCGGCAGGGTGTCGGCATCACTCTCGGAGGCGCTACCCCATTCCATGATCACCTACAGTGCCGAGACACTACTCACCGGCAAGATAAAGGTGCAGGTGGTGATAGAGCCTGTATCAAGGAACAGGTCGTCATTCTACATCACTGCCGGTCTGAACATGAACCCCCTGATGCGCATGCTGCTGGGCGATGCCACCGGCACCTATCTGGAAAAGCTTATTGATGCCATTGAGGGTTACGGCGGCTACGACAGGTTCAGAGGATATAGTCGACCTCTTTGAAGGCATATTCCATGACAGTGCCATCCTCACGACGCATCATGAGCATGCCGTCGTTCCTGACCGACTCTATCATACCCCTGAAGATGCCGTTGCTGTCTGTATAACTGTGCCATTCGCCCCGCCTGAAAAGTGCCCGGTGATACTCATCCGCAAGCCGCATCCACTCACCACCGGTGACCATCCGGTACCGAGTGTCGAGCCATTCCGTCAGCTCGCGGGTGATGCGCGCCAGATCATGATTGCTGCCTGTCAGAATGGCAAGTGAGATTGGATTGGGGGCGCCGCCTGTGAAAACCAACTGGTTGACGTTAAGCCCTATCCCTGCCACACTGCCCGCCAGCCTGGAGCCGATGATGCTGTGCTCAATGAGGATGCCTGCAATTTTCCTGTTCCCGCAGTAGATGTCATTGGGCCATTTGACAGCCACCTCGGAAGCATATCTGCCAACAAGGTCACAGACAGCCAGGGAAACGAACTGTGAAATCACAAACTGCTCTTCAGGCTTTACAGCTGCAGGATAGAGAATTATGCTCATCAGCAGGTTCTTGCCTGGCTCGCTCTCCCAGATGTTGCCAGCCTGCCCCCTCCCGCTATCCTGAAACGAGGCTGTTATGACGGTGCCATCCTCAGGCTTCTCCTCCCTCATCAATGCCGAAGCCACGCTGTTTGTTGATGACACTCTGTCATAGCGAATGACTGTTGATCCTATCGTCATGATTATCAGATATTTCCGTTGCAAGTTTCAGGTTCAGATGCAGGTTGCACGGCAGTCTGAACAAATTGGCATCACAATTGTAAAAAGAGGTTATGCTGCACGAAAATACGGATAAATCTTCGTAATTTTGCGCCAGCTAAAAGGAACTGTTTATTACTGAAAAGATTATTGATGGGAAAAACCAGAAAAGATGCCACCCGGGTCACTGAAAGCATAGTCAAGGGATTGTTTGGAAAGAAGGGAGAGAAGGTGGCGCTTATCGATCTCAGAAAAATTGAAAACAGGGTTTGTGACTGGTTCGTGATCAGTCATGCCACTACCGCGAGACAGGTAGATGCACTGGCGTGGTCAGTTGAGGATGAGGTGAGAAGGGAGACAGGCCTGAAACCCTTTCATATCGAAGGCAGGGAGAACTGCTTTTGGGTTTTGCTCGATTACGGTGACATCCTGGTGCATATTTTTCAGCAGCCCTACAGGGAATTTTATGACCTCGAATCATTGTGGGCCGACGGTCATATGACCTTACTGGAGGACAGTTCAGAAAACAAAAGTAACTGATGGCAGAGAACAAGCCCCCCACCGGACCCAACAAGGATGACAAGAAGAACGGCAAATCGCGGTTCAGCTCGAGCTGGTTCTTTGCGATATTGATACTGTCATTCATCATCGTAAATATATTTTTTCAGGGTAAATATACCCAGAAGGCTGACCAGCGGCAGATTGAGGAGATGGTGATGAACCGTGACATTGAGCGCGTGGTAATTATCAATGAGGAGCAGGCTGAGATATACCTCCATGCTGACTCGCTGAAGAGCGGGCGTTACCCTGATTTTGCGCAGAAGAGAAGCTTCGGACTGCAGCCTCCGAAGCCTCACTATTACCATACCTTCGGCACCGTGGAGCTCTTCGAGGAGTTCTTCACCCAGGCGCAGGAGAAGGCGGGCTACACCGAGGATGAGATTATCTATCTCGATTACCAGAAGAGAAAAGACTATCTCTCCACCTTCCTCGGAGTCATACTGCCGTTTCTGATCATAGCAGCACTGTGGATATACTTCATGAGAAGGATGGCAGGCGGCGGGGCCGGCGCCGGTGCCGGCAACATTTTCAGCGTCGGCAAGTCGAAGGCTCAGATATTTGACAAGGATACCCACATCCAGATCAACTTCAACGATGTGGCAGGGCTTGAGGAGGCCAAGACCGAGGTTATGGAGATCGTTGACTTTCTCAAGAACCCGAAGAAGTACACCTCTCTTGGCGGCAAGATCCCCAAGGGTGCACTCCTGGTAGGCCCCCCGGGGACAGGCAAGACCCTGCTTGCCAAGGCTGTGGCGGGAGAGGCCAACGTACCTTTCTTCTCCATCTCCGGATCCGACTTCGTCGAGATGTTTGTAGGAGTGGGTGCCTCGAGGGTAAGGGATCTCTTCAAGCAGGCCAAGGAGAAGGCTCCCTGTATTGTCTTCATTGATGAGATTGATGCCGTTGGGCGTGCCCGGGGCCGCAATCCCAACATGGGAGCCAATGACGAACGTGAGAATACCCTCAACCAGCTGCTGACAGAGATGGACGGCTTCGGCACCAACAGTGGAGTGATAATACTTGCAGCCACAAACAGGGCTGACGTACTCGACAAGGCGCTGCTGCGCGCCGGCCGCTTCGACCGACAGATACACGTAGAGCTCCCGGACCTGAAAGAGCGCGAGGCTATCTTTAAGGTACACCTCCGTCCCATAAAGCTTGAAGAGGGATTTGACATTGCCTTCCTGGCCAAGCAGACACCCGGATTCTCGGGTGCTGACATAGCCAACGTATGCAATGAGGCGGCACTGATAGCGGCACGGCGCAACAAGGAGGCGGTTGAGAAGCAGGACTTTCTTGATGCCATTGACAGGATCATAGGAGGGCTGGAAAAGAAGAACAAGATCATCTCCATGGAGGAAAAGAGGACGATCGCCTATCATGAGGCGGGTCACGCCACGGTCAGCTGGCTGCTGGAGTATGCCAGTCCCCTCCTGAAGGTTACCATCATTCCCAGGGGTAAAGCCCTGGGGGCAGCATGGTATCTTCCTGAAGAGAGATCGATATCCACCCGTGAGCACATACTCGACGAACTTGCATATGCTCTCGGCGGAAGGGCCTCAGAAGAGATCATCATTGGCAAGATATCAACCGGGGCGTTGAATGACCTTGAGAAGGTGACCAAGCAGGCCTACGCCATGGTTGCCTATTTCGGCATGTCTGATAAGGTAGGCCATATGAGCTACTACGACTCCTCGGGACAGTCAGACTACAGCTTCACAAAGCCCTACAGTGAGAGGACTGCCGAGCTGATTGATGCCGAGGCCAAGAAGATAGTGGAAGAGTCGTATAAAAAGGCCAAAGAGGTGATCTCGGCCAACATTGACGGCCTCAAGCAGCTTGCCGAGCAGCTGCTCGAGAAGGAAGTCATCTTCAGCGAAGATCTTGAGCGGATCTTCGGCAAGCGCAGGGGTGACCACACCAGGGACCTGACAGAGCACAGCAGTGCCGCGGAAATGAAGGCTGATGAGAAACCCGTAATGGGAGTCAGGAAGGCTAATAAGATTCCTGTCGGCGAGAAAAGTGCCAAAGAAGAATCTGCCGGTGAGAAGCCTGCGGAAGGTGATGCTGGCGTGGCAGAAGACACCAGGAAGAGTCCTGCCGCTGAGTCCACGGCATCAGATGACGGCAATGGAGAATGAGTGGGTTGTCATAGCGGGATTTACAAGCGATGTTAAAAGCCAGATAGCTGTTGACCGGCTGCTTGCCAATGGTATAGATGCCGTTGCCATTGACAAGCGTGACAGTATCTATAAGATAGGCGAGATAGAGCTCTATGTCCATCGTGATAATGTTCTTCCTGCCAAGGAAATAATCAAGGATCTGTGAGGTGACCAATTTTTTCAGGCGAACCGTCACCGGTGCCTTCATAGTGATATTCATTCTGGGCGGGCTGTGGCTCCATCCTGTCTCCTTCTTCATTATCGTGGCAGTGATACTGGCAGGCACACAGCACGAGTACTACCTCATGGTCAGAAGTACAGGTGTGAATCCCCAGCAGGTGACAGGTATTGTCAGCGGCTTCATCCTTTATGTCACATCAACGCTGATAGCTGTGGGATGGCTTTCCATGAAGGGATTTCTGGTTCTCATCCCCGTGATGGTGACAGTGATGACCATTGAGCTCTTCAGAAAGGAGGAGAGACCTTTTGACTCTTTGGCTCATACCCTCTTTCCCGTTCTTTACACTGCGGTTCCCCTCTCCATGTTTCCCTTCGCCGCCTTCGGCCGCACTGGTGTGGAGCCCCTGTTGCAGATGGAAGGTGTATTATTCTCTCCGGGCATACTGACAGGGTTCTTCCTGCTGCTATGGACCAATGATACGGGGGCATACCTCATTGGCTCGGCACTTGGACGGCATCCTCTCCTTGAACGTATCTCCCCGAAGAAGTCATGGGAGGGTTTTGTCGGAGGCCTGGCACTGACACTAATCGTTGCACAACTCCTCCCGGGATGGCTCGGGGTGACAGGAACCGCCGGGTGGATGAAAATTGCCCTGATCGTGTCGGTGGCAGGGACCCTCGGTGACCTCCTGGAATCGATGCTCAAGAGGAGTCTCGGGTTGAAGGACTCCGGAACCGTGATGCCTGGTCACGGCGGCTTTCTCGACAGGTTTGACAGTGTGGTGTTGGCATTCCCGCTGGTTTACCTATATTTGACTCTGGCTGTATAAGATCATGGGAAAAAAGATAAAAATACACAGGGAAGGATACAAAATCATACTTGCAGCACTGGCAGTGCTGGTGACGGTCAACGTTGCCGTGAGACTTATATGGCCAGGGCTGCCGCTGGTACATAATCTTATCCTGGGAACCTCCGTGCTGCTGATGGCATTTGTGATGTTTTTCTTCCGCACACCTGCCAGGCACGTTGAGCCTGACCCGCTGCTGATCTACGCACCGGCTGACGGCAAGATAGTGGTATTGGAGGAGACCTACGAAAAGGAGTATTTCAGGGATAACAGGCTGCAGATCTCCATCTTCATGTCCCCATTCAATATGCACAGCAACAGGTATCCGATATCCGGTACCGTGGTCTATACCAACTATCAGCCAGGCAAGAAATTTCATGCCCGCAGCCCCAAGTCATCGGTACTGAACGAAAGGAGCTCGATAGTTGTTACATCAGAGAACGGCACCGAGATACTTGTAAGGCAGGTTGCAGGTGCACTTGCCCGCCGCATTGTGACCTATTCAAAGAAGGGTCAGCAGGTCAGGCAGGGTGACGAGATCGGATTTATCAAGTTCGGATCAAGGGTAGATATATTCCTGCCCCCCGAGACTGAGCCGAAGGTGCAGATGTTCAAGCAGGTAAGGGCCAGCAGAACGATACTTGCCAGGATTGTATAATATATTGCATGATGAAACCCACATGTATTCCATACACAAACAACCATGAGTAATTCCCGGGCATGTGGGTTCTCCCGTTTACGGGACGAGCTATTCTACCTATATTAAATAAAATTGTATCCGGATGAAAGAAGACAACAGGATAATTGACCTTACCCCCGACATAAAATGGATCGGGGTACTTGACTACAACATCAGAACCTTTGATATCGTGATGCACACTGATCACGGCACCACGTACAACTCCTATTTTATCAATGCTGAAAAGAAGACAGTCATTGAGACTGCCAAGGAGAAGTTCAGCGAGACATATATCAGCAAGCTGAAGAGGGTTACCGACCCCGCAGAGATAGAATACATCGTACTTGACCATACCGAGCCTGACCACTCGGGTGCCATGCGTCAGCTTCTTGATCTGGCCCCGTCGGCCGTAGTTGTCGGCAGCGGCAACGCCATCAGGTACCTCTCCGATATCGTCAACAGGCCGTTCCGTTCGCTGGTAGTAAAAGACGGTGACACCCTTGACCTCGGAAACAAGACGCTGAAATTCATCTCAGCCCCCAACCTGCACTGGCCTGACAGCATCTACACCTACCTTGTGGAAGACAAAATACTGTTTACCTGTGACTCCTTTGGTGCCCACTACTGTCACGAGGATATGTTTGATGACCTGGTTGATGATTTCTCTGAAGACTTCAGGTACTATTTCGATGTCATACTGAAGCCCTACAGCAAGTTCATGATCAAGGCCATCGAGAAGATCATGCCACTTGAGATTTCCATGATAGCCACAGGCCACGGTCCGATACTGCGGAGCAGCTGGAAGGAGACCGTCGACAAAACCATGGCCCTTGCACAGGAGTACCTCTCCCTTACAGCCGAAAAGAGGCAAAAGAGGATATTGATAACCTACGTGTCAGCTTACGGCTATACCGGGGAGATGGCGGAGCTGCTGGCCCGCGGAGCCTCGGCGGTGGAGAATGTCGTGACGGAGGTGATGGATATCGAGAGTGCCGACATAGGAGAGATGGATTCAAAGCTGACGTTAGCTGACGGAATTATTGTGGGGTCTCCCACCATCAATAAGAACACCCTGCTGCCTGTTTACAAGCTTATGGCCATGGTCAGCCCGCTCCGCGACAGGGGCAAGCTGGCCGGCTCATTCGGATCGTACGGCTGGAGCGGCGAGGCTCCGACGCTGATCGCGGAGATGCTCGGAAACCTTAAGCTGAAGCTCTTCGAAAAACCGGCAGCATATAAGTTCGTGCCGGAAAGCGACAAGGAACAGCCGCTTATAGAATACGGCGAACGGTTTGCAAGGGCACTGACGGCTATGGAGGCAGAGGCCTCACAGCAAGGCAAAAAAAAATGAAGAGGATGTCCGTTTGAGACACCTCTTCATTTAACGACAGCCGCCAGGCGGCCGGGAAAAACCGGATTACGATATCGAGATTGAACGGATCTTCTCCTTCTTCTTCTCTTCCTCCAGCTTGGGGATCTCAACATTCAGGATTCCATCCTTATAGGTGGCTCCGATCTTTTCACCGTTCACATCCTCCGGCAGATAGAAACTGCGGCAGAATGAACTGTAGCTGAACTCCCTGCGCTTGTACCCCTCAAGATCCTCCTGCCTCTCTTCCTTGTGCTCCGAAGATATCGTCAGGACATCATCCTTGACTTCGATCCGAAGATCCTTCTTGTTCATGCCCGGAACGGCAAGCTCAAGGTAAAAAGCCTTCTCGTCTTCCCTGATGTTGACTGCAGGCAGACTGCCCGTATTCATGTTAAAAGTAGGGAAGAAATCCTCATTGAAAAAATCCGATAATGTAAGCGGTTTGTAGTTCCTTCTGGTAATCATTGGTAACATAGCAACCTCCTTTTTTATATTGTTTGACATTATTAACATTTACAACCCATATATTTCAATCTGCATGCCATTGCCCGTCAGGTGACATAATGGCATGAAATAACGGGTGCGTAGTGACATAATGGCATTTTTAAACTACTGATTGTATAACCGGGAATTCTTATTATTTTTGAGATGCCGAGTATAGCCGGTGCATGCAGCGAATGGATTAACAATCAGACCCTGACTACCTATGAATGCTACACTTCGTAATTTTCTGATCATCGTAGGCATAGCGTTGCTGGTCTATATTTTCTGGTATTTCCGGAACATCTTTGTTTATATCATCGCTGCCGGAGTGATATCACTGGTAGGGCGTCCCATCGTTGATCTCCTGAACGGGATCAGGATCTGGAAGTTCAGATTCCCGAAGGCATTGAGCTCACTGATAACCCTGTTGTTCCTGTACGGGCTCCTGGCTCTCTTCTTCGTGATCTTCATACCATTGATATCAAAGCAGATAGATGCACTGTCGGGTTTTGATGCCAGCTCACTGGTGCAGGGCCTGCGGGAGCAAATCGACAAGCTTGACGTCCTGTTGAGGAAGGTTTATAGAGAGATGCCGGCTGACAAAACGCTTTATGACATTGCCGTCGATACCATCTCCAAGGTTCTCAATCCTGCATCAATAACCGATTTTGCAGGCAACATTGTTACGGTAATAAGCAAGTTTGTCGTGGCATTTGTGGCGATAACGTTTCTCTCCTTCTTCTTCCTCAAGGATGAGGGGCTTTTCAAGGAGACGTTGATGGTGATGGTACCCGATCAGTATGAAAAGAGGATCCGAAATGTCCTTCACTCCATCAAGCACCTTCTGATAAGGTATTTCATAGGTATCATCATCCAGTGTACCATCGTGCTGATCAACATTACCATCGGCATGACGATAGTGGGCTTCCCGTTCCAGCAGGCGCTGGTGATGGGTCTGATCATCGGCATCTTCAACGTGATACCCTATGTGGGCCCCTGGCTGGGAGGCTCGGTGGCGGTGCTGATGGGCATGGCCACAGCAGTGACTACAGCAGGGTATCCGGTCATCTGGCTGCTGCTCATATATATGGTGATAGTCATCGCCGCAACTCAGACTATTGACAACAACCTCATTCAGCCGATGATCTATTCACGCAGCGTTAATGCCCACCCGATAGAGATTTTCATTGTGATCCTGGCCGTGGGCAGCTTCGCCGGCATTGCCGGCATGATCGTGGCTGTACCCTCCTACACTGCCCTGAGGGTCTTCGCACGTGAATTTTTCAATAACTTCGGGCCGGTGCGCAAGATAACCTCCGGCCTGGGAAATGAGACAAAAAAATCGACAAACTGAAAGATGGCACGTCTGTTTTCCGCCCCGGCCAGAGTTGTACGCTTCTATTATGACGGGTTTCGCACCATGTCGTGGTGGGGAAAGAGGGTCTGGATTATCATCCTCATCAAGCTCTTTATTATGTTTCTGATACTTAGACTTTTCTTTTTCCCTGATTTCCTTAAGACAAATTTCAGTTCCGACGGGGAACGGGGAGACTATGTTCTTGAACAACTAACCGGTAACAGCTGAAAATATGATCGAAAACATTGATCTGTCACTAGTAAACTGGTCGAGGGGACAATTCGCCCTAACGGCCATGTACCACTGGCTCTTCGTTCCCCTCACGCTCGGCCTCTCGTTCATACTGGCTTTCATGGAGACCATTTATGTGCGCACGGGCGATGAGATGTGGAAGAGGATCACCAAGTTCTGGATGACGCTCTTCGGCATCAACTTCGCCATAGGAGTGGCCACGGGTATCATCCTGGAATTTGAATTCGGCACTAACTGGTCTACTTATTCCTGGTTCGTCGGTGACATATTCGGGGCTCCCCTGGCCATTGAAGGCATACTGGCCTTCTTCCTTGAATCCACATTCATTGCAGTGATGTTCTTCGGGTGGAACAAGGTGAGCAGGAAGTTTCACCTGGCATCCACCTGGCTCGTGGCGATAGGTGCCAACCTGTCAGCACTCTGGATACTCATTGCCAACGCCTGGATGCAAAACCCCGTCGGCATGACATTTAATCCTGACACAGCCCGCAATGAGATGAACAGCTTCCGGGAGGTGGTGTTCAACCCGGTGGCCATTGACAAGTTTACTCACACCGTGACCTCGGGCTTTGTCCTGGCCTCAGTGTTTGTTGTTGGCATCAGTGCCTGGTTCCTGATGCGAAAGAGAGAGCAGATGCTTGCTGTAAAAAGCATTCTGATTGCAGGAATCTTCGGGCTGGTCTCCTCGCTGCTGGTGGCATTCACCGGCGATACCTCGGCCCGCACCCTGGCAGAGGTTCAGCCTGTCAAGTTCGCCGCTATGGAAGCCCTCTATGAGGGAAAAACGGATGCCGGACTGACGGTCATCGGTGCCCTGACTGACAGTGGTGAGAAGATAGGCGAGAAGAAGGTCCATGATGTCAAACTGAAGATAGAGATTCCCAAACTGCTTTCCATAATGACAACCGGCAAGGGAAACGGCTATGTACCCGGGATAAAGGACCTCGTGAACGGCAACCCCGAAAGGGGCATACTCTCGGTGCAGGAGATGATAAACCGCGGGACTTATGCCCGGAAGGTGCTCACTGACTACAAGATGGCAAAGGAGATCGGTGACACGGAAAGTATGGCCTCACTGGCAGCCATGTTCGAAGACCGCGATTTCGTTGACAATTTCTTCAGGTATTTCGGCTACAGCTACTTTGAACATCCCTGGCAGGTGATACCGTCGGTGCCAGTGACCTTCTACAGTTTCCGCATCATGGTGGGGCTAGGCTTCTTCTTTATACTTCTATTTGCCCTTGCCCTCTGGTTCTGCCGCCGCCAGAGCCTTGAACGCAACAAATGGTTCCTCTGGCTGGCCCTGCTATCCATACCCCTGGCTTACCTTGCCAGCGAGCTGGGATGGATAGTGACGGAGATGGGCCGGCAGCCATGGATTATACAGAACCTCATGCCGGTGAACGTGGCAGTATCGAATATCAGTACCGGTGCTGTGCAGACGACTTTCTGGCTGTTTGCCGTGCTTTTTACCGCACTGCTCATAGCAGAGGTTTCCATTATGATAAGACAGATCAGGATAGGACCAAAAGAGAAGGAGGAGTAAGTCATGACATACCTGATAACACACGCATTTCTGCAGAATTACTGGTGGCTGATAATATCTCTTCTCGCCGGTCTCCTCGTCTTCCTGATGTTCGTTCAGGGAGGGCAGTCGTTCATCTTCTCACTGCCGCGCAACGACATGCAACGCAAGATGTTGGTCAATGCCCTCGGTCGCAAGTGGGAGTTCACATTCACCACCCTGGTCACCTTCGGCGGCACCCTCTTTGCATCGTTCCCCCTCTTCTATGCCACAAGCTTCGGGGGAGCATACTGGGTCTGGATGGCCATACTGTTCAGCTTTATCATCCAGGCGGTGGCCTACGAGTACCGCTCCAAGCCTGCCAACATATACGGCACCAGCCTCTTTGACACTTTCCTCTTCATCAACGGCTGCGTCGGCCCCTTCCTGATAGGTGTGGCCGTGGCAACCTTCTTTACCGGGTCGGACTTCACGCTCGACCTTTTCAACAGGGTCACCTGGGGCTCGGGATGGCACGGCCTGGAGGCGCTCATCAATCCGGTCAACCTGCTTCTGGGCTTTGCCTTGCTCTTCCTGGTCAGGGTGCTGGGACTGATGTACCTGGCAGACACCATCGATGATGCGGAACTGGCAGTCATCATAAGAAAAGCCCTGACAAGGAATGCAGTTCCTTTTCTGATCTTCTTCCTGGCATTCGTGGTTGTCATACTTACCGGAAAGGGATTTATGACCACTGCTGCAGGTGAGGTTACACTGGTGAAGTATCACTATCTGCATAACCTTGTCTCCAACCCACTGACCCTGATACTCTTTGCGGGTGGGGTGGTGCTGATTCTCATCTCTCTCCGGCTGGCTCTCTTCAAGAGTTCCGACAAGGCCATCTGGTATGCGGGCTTCGGTACAGTACCCGTGGTGATGGCACTCTTCTTCATGGCCGGCTATGGAGGTACGGCCTTCTATCCCTCCACTGCCGACCTGCAGAGTTCGTTGACGCTGGCCAGGGCATCATCGAGTCTGTTCACCCTCAAGACCATGATGTACGTCTCCTTTATCATTCCTCTTGTAGTTGCCTACATCTGGTACGCCTGGAGATCCATCAACCGCAGAAGGATAACCGCCGAGGAGATGGGCGGTGATGATCATATGTACTGACTCGCGTGAACCAGTGAGGAGCCCAGGCCGGGAGTAGTGTGATGGAGACAGCAGGGATAGATTCATGGGGGTTCGGAGAGGCACCGCTGATCATAGCAGGGCCCTGCAGCGCCGAGAGTGAAGAGCAGCTCCTGGTGACGGCGCGGGCTCTGAAGGCTACGGGCAGGGTTCACATCCTGAGGGCCGGGCTCTGGAAACCGAGGTCACGACCCTCCTCCTTTGGGGGCGAGGGCTACAGGGCCCTGGAGTGGCTGCGGACGGTGAAGGAGGAGACCGGGCTGCCCGTTGCCGTGGAGGTGGCCTCCCCGTTGCATGCGGAGGCATGCATGAAGGCAGGGATAGACGTGGTGTGGCTCGGCGCACGTACTGTATCAAACCCCTTCAGTGTTGATGAGATTGTGGCTGCACTCAGGGGTACCGGACAGCCGGTGCTGGTTAAAAACCCTCTGGGTCCCGACCTGGATCTGTGGCAGGGTGCCGTTGAGAGAGTCCGCGCGGCAGGCATTGAAAAGATCGCTGCTATCCATCGCGGATTCACACCATATGAGAGAAACCGATACCGTAACATACCCAAGTGGGAGCTGGCCATTGAACTGCGCAGCCGCATTCCCTCACTTCCGGTGCTGTGTGACCCCAGTCACATGACCGGCAGGGCTGACCTTGTGCCCGGTATGGCACAGAAGGCCCTCGATCTGAATATGGCAGGACTTATGGTAGAGGTGCATCATGACCCCCGGAACGCATTGAGCGACAGGGAGCAGCAGCTCGACATACCCGCTTTCATCAGGATGATGGAGGGCCTGGTGTTCCGCACTTCCACATCCGATGACACCAGCCTCCGGAACAGGCTCGGGGAGATGAGGGACAGGATAGATTCCATTGACAACCAGATCATTGAACTGGTGGCATCACGCATGAGGATAAGCAGGGAGATGGGCGAGTTCAAGTGCCTGAATGATATAACCATCTTCCAGCTCGAGAGATGGCTCGAGATACTGGAAACAAGAACAAATCACGGCGTTACCGAAGAGCTCGACAGGGAGTTCGTAGGGAAGCTGATTCGCATCATCCATGATGAGTCAATACGCTGCCAGCAGAAGGCGATGGAGGATTTAAGGGAGAGGGGTGGGTGCCCTCCTTCCGGTCAGGACGGAGATGAATGAGATTGCTATGTATACAACCATGATTAGCGGCAGCGCGGCGGCCCTGAAGAGAATCAGAAGCAGAATAGCGGATGCTGCAAAGATATAACGCTCTTCATTCCCTTTCCATTGCAACCCGGTGACCTTCAGTGAAAACATCCTGGTCCTGATGAGCATCATCACTGCCAGCGTGAGGGAGAGGAGTGAGAGAAACCATGGTGACGCTGACAGCGAGTCATAAATGGTGCTGTCACTGTACTCTGCTGCCAGTACAAATGAGATGACGGTGAAGGCACTGGCCGGTGTGGCCAACCCCCTGAAGGAGCTTGACTGGGTAGTGTCATTATTGAATATTGCCAGCCTCAGAGCCGAAGCGGCGGGTACCACCGCAGCAACCGCAAAGGCCGGCAGAGTGGCCATGCCGGAAGTGACAAGCATGCTGAAAAGAACAGCACCGGGGGCAAGACCAAAGGTGACCACATCAGCCAGGCTGTCCATATCCCTGCCTATGGAGGACCAGGCTTTCAGCAGCCTGGCAGCAAAGCCGTCGGAAAAATCGAGTAGCATACCGGCCATGATGCAGAATGCCGCATACTCATGGTAACCTTTTACAGCATAGATGGTTGCGGCAAAACCGGCCACCAGGTTAAGAAGTGTCAGGGTGTTGGGTATCTGTTTGATCATGATACATATTGAAGTACTGCTAAATTACAATATTCCCGGCAACTATTATTTGATTATTTTTGTTGAAGGATTATGAGAGATCTGACAAATATTAAAATCGCAGTTGATTTTGACGGTACTATCGTCGATCACGATTATCCTGCCATAGGCAAGGAGAAGCTCTTTGCCTTCATCACCCTGAAGGAGTTGCAGAAGCGGGGGGCGCTGCTCATATTGTGGACCTTCCGCACAGGCAGGGAGCTGGAGGAGGCAGTGGAATACTGCCGGCAGAACGGTGTTGAGTTCTATGCCGTTAACAAGAATTATCCTGAAGAGGTGTGGACGGAAGATACGCCGCGCAAGATCAACGTCGATATCTTTATTGATGACAAGAATGCAGGGGGCTTCCCGGGTTGGGGCGAGGTGCTCAATATGATCGACCCCTGGTCAGAGAGAGAGGAAGAAGCTATGCGGGCTATTAAAACCAGGCACTTCAGCCTGTTCGGGAAAAAATAGAACAGCGCGATGAAAAGAGATACACTGAATGCTTTCCTGTTTCTTCTTATCCTGGTATCAGTGATATCATGCTCCGGCTCGGCTGGCAAAACAAAAGAGGCTGCAGCCGTCATGAGTGACAGCATACCTGATGCCATGCCTGCCAGGAGACTCATAGAGGTGCTGGCTCCGGCTGACAACTCTACCTTTGCCTGCAATGAAAAGATAGTATTCTCAGTGGCCCGTGCGGCAGGACAGAGCAGTGTGGATTCTGTGCAACTGTGGGTTGACGGCATCCATAAGAGCACCATGACAAACCTGCCTGCAACCCTGGAGATTGATGGCAAAGGTTCACCCGGCAGACTTTCACTGAGGGCCGTGGCCTTTTCTCCCTCTGCAAAACCACAGACAGTGACACTATCTGTCACCATGCTCTCAGACATCGTGCCGGTGACCTGGCGCTACCGGGTGGTCAATAGCTACCCGCATGACAGGCGTGCCTATACACAGGGACTCGTCTATGACGACGGCTTCTTTTACGAGAGCACGGGCCAGTTGGGAGAGTCGTCGCTCAGAAAAGTGGAGGCAGAGTCAGGCAAGGTAGTTAGCCAGGTAAACCTTGACGGATCGCTGTTCGGTGAAGGACTGGCATTGCTCGGTGAAAGGTTATACCAGCTGACCTGGACTACCAGGATAGGCTTCGTATATGAGAAGTCGACACTCAGACAGATAAACAGGATATACTACCAGACGCAGGGGTGGGGACTTGCCACCATCGGAGATTCTCTGGCCATGAGCGACGGCACGAACGTGATATTGTTCCTCGACCCTGACTTCAACGTTCTCTCATCAATTGAGGTCTGGGATAACAAAGGGATGGTCGATAACCTCAATGAAATGGAGTTTATTGACGGCGAGCTCTGGGTAAATATCTGGCAGACCGACCGCATTGCACGCATAGATCCCCTGTCCGGAAAGGTGCTCGGCTATGTTGAACTGGGCAATATCCTGCCACGTGAGGAACAGACGCGGGAGACCGATGTCCTGAACGGGATCGCGTGGGATGCAGTAAACAGGCGTATCTTCGTCACCGGAAAATACTGGCCCAGGCTCTTCGAGATTACCGTCTACACCCAGAAGAGATGACTCTGCGGATAGCCCGTCCGCTGTTAAAAACGTGTTAATAACCACGCATAAAATGTTTACAATTACGAACCGGGCCGGGCTTACCGGCATGGGCAATAATTGTAAATTTGGAACTCATTAATTTAAGGACGAAAGGTATCATATGTCAAGGATTATAGCGCTTGCCAATCAGAAGGGAGGAGTAGGAAAGACAACCACGGCGATCAATCTGGCCGCCAGCCTGGCAGCTCTTGAAAAGAAGGTGCTGATAGTTGATGCCGATCCCCAGGCCAACGCCACATCAGGAGTCGGTATAGATGTCAAACAGGTCAAGACCACCATCTATGACTGTCTCATTGACGGTGTCAGTCCGGGCGGGGCAGTAATGCCCTGCTCCATTGACAACCTCTCTGTCATACCTTCGAACATTGACCTCGTAGGTGCGGAGATAGAGATGCTTGAGCGGCCCGAGAGGGAGAAGACGCTCAGGAAGGTGCTGGCGGGTATCGCGGGGGAGTATGATTATGTTCTCATTGACTGTTCGCCGTCGCTGGGCCTGCTCACCGTGAATGCTCTCACGGCGGCCGATTCGGTCATCATCCCTGTCCAGTGCGAGTATTTTGCTCTTGAGGGTTTGGGTAAGCTCCTCAACACCATCAAGATCATTCAGACGAACCTCAATCCTGCACTTGAGATCGAGGGTTTTCTGCTGACCATGTATGATTCCCGTCTGCGTCTTGCCAACCAGGTCGTTGAAGAGGTTACGCGTCATTTTCAGCAGATGGTCTTCAATACCATCATCCAGCGCAATGTGAAGCTCTCCGAGGCTCCCAGCTATGGCCAGCCCGCCATACTCTACGATGCAGAATCAAGAGGTACAGTGAATTATCTCAACCTGGCCCGCGAGCTGCTTGAGCGTGTTGAGGCCAGGCAGAAGAACCAGTAAAAAAACCGTTTTAACAGCATCATGAATACAGCCAGGAAGAGCCCTTTGGGCAGAGGTCTCGGCGCTCTCATTGACGGCGTTGCAAAAGAGGCGCTTGAAAAAAAGGTGGAGGCCAACCTGCAGATAGATATCAACTCCATTGACGGCAACCCCTTTCAACCGCGAACCCGTTTTGACAGCCAGGCGCTCGGGGAGCTGGCAGCCTCAATAAGGCAGGTGGGGATAGTGGTGCCCCTGACGGTCAGGGAGACAGGTGATGGCCGTTACCAGCTTATCGCCGGCGAGAGAAGGCTGCGCGCTGCCCGCATGGCCGGTCTGACCCACGTGCCGGCCTATGTGCGCACGGCTGATGATACCGCAATGCTCGAGATGGCCCTGGTGGAGAATATCCAGAGAGAGGACCTTGACGCCGTGGAGGTGGCCATAACCTACCAGCGTCTGATAGAAGAGTGCAGCCTGACACAGGAACAGCTCAGCGACAGGGTTGGCAAACAGCGCTCAACGGTCTCCAACTACCTGCGGCTGTTACGCCTGCCTGCCGAGATACAACTGGGAATACGCAACGGTAACCTGTCCATGGGCCATGCAAGAACCCTCGTCAATATCGAAGACCCGGCAAAACAGATAGATATTTACTATCACATTATACGGGAAGATCTCTCCGTAAGGGCTACGGAAGAGCTGGTGCGGCAATTGCAGGGCGCCGCCGTCAAAGATCCGGCCAAAGCCGAGAAGAGGAAGAAACTGAATACCGAGTTCGAAGAGCTTGGCAAACAGCTTAGTGGCCTCTTCGGTACCGAGGTGCAGTTCCGTATCAATGAGAAGGGAAGAGGCAAGATCACCATCCCATTCTCCGACAACGATGAGATGGAACGCATTATCGCAATGCTCGATAAACTTAACAGGTAAATGGTTATATTTGCCGGCAAACAGAAACGGTTTGCCCCTTGGAACTGTTCGGCAAAATAGCACTCCTCTGTCTTCTTCTCTTTGTTGCGACCTCCGGGGCCGGGGCGCAGGATACCATTGCTGTCAGGAAGGAGAAGAAGTATCTCATCGAACCGGTGAGATCAACAATGTATGCGGCAGCGCTGCCCGGGCTTGGCCAGATATACAACCGCAAATACTGGAAGGTGCCGCTGGTATATGCCGGGTTCGGGGCCCTGGGATATGCCGTAACCTTAAACGCCAGAAACTACAACAAGCTCATCAGTGCATACCAGGATTTCACTGACATCATTCCCGGGACCGACAGCTACATCGAAGTTCTGACAGCCCTTGACCCCACAGAGTACGATCCCGTTCTGCACCCGGAGACATACAATCCCTCCACCGAAGCATGGGTCAGGACCCAGCTTATCAACGGGGTCGATTATTACCGCAAATACCGCGACCTCTCCTATATCGGTATCGTGGGCTGGTACCTTATCACCATCATCGATGCACACGTGGATGCCAGCCTGTTCGATTATGACGTCAGTGATGACCTTAAGGCTACAATTCTCCCTGCAGCCCCAACCTTTGCCGGGATGGCCCCGGGAGTTACCTTTTCAATTACCAAGACCTTCTAACAAAGATGAATATGAATATCAAAACGATAATAGTACCGCTGCTTTTTCTGCTTCTCCCTCTTTCCCTGCGTGGAGTGAATGACACCATCATCATACGGGACGACGGCTCCACCGAACGTATTGAACGTGACCTCGACAGTCTTCTCAGCAACTGGTTTGTCCGAATGTCTGCCAGCGGGAGTGACATCGCACTGCCGGACTCCGCGATAACGGAATTCAGTGATTCAATCTATATCGACCGTCTCGGCCGGATCAACTCTGTCATTACCCTTCCATACAACAATATCATCAGGAATCATATACATGTTTATACCGGGCGCAAACTTGACAGGTTCCAGGTGATGCTTGGCCTGCAGGATTACTATTTCCCGATGATAGAGGATATCTTTGACTCCTACGGCCTTCCCGTGGAACTGAAATACATGGCCGTCATCGAGTCTGCCCTCAATCCCAATGCCGTTAGTCGTATGGGTGCCACGGGACTGTGGCAGTTCATGTACAGCACGGGAAGAATGTACGGGCTGACCATCAACTCTGTGGTTGATGAACGTCGCGATCCGGTAAAAGCGACTCACGCTGCCGCCAGGTACCTGAAAGACCTTTATGGCATTTACAACGACTGGATACTGGTCATCGCCGCCTATAACTGCGGTCCGGGTAATGTAAACAAAGCCATCAGACGTTCTGGCAACAGGAAAGATTACTGGGAGATCTATTACCGCCTGCCCCGTGAGACCCGCGGCTACATACCGGCATATGTGGCTGCCACCTACGCAATGAATTATTACCGTGATCACAACATCACCCCGGTGCAGATAAACATGCCCCTCTCAGTAGATACCGTGATGGTATCACACGATGTTCACCTTGAGCAGATAGCTGCAGTGCTTGACCTGCCGGTGGGTGAGCTCAGGGCTATGAACCCGCAGTACCGGACAGGCCTCGTACCGGGGAAAAGCAAACCTTATCCCATAATGCTTCCGGTGGACAAGCTGGGTGAATTCATATCCCTTGCCGACACCATCACTGCCTACAGGAATGAGGAGTATCTCACCCGGGTGAATCAGATCTCCACCCCCCGGCAGTCGGCATACATACCCCCGGACGTCAAGGGCAAGACCAAACTTACATATGTGGTCAAGGAGGGCGACAACCTGGGATTTATCTCCGAGTGGTACGATGTAGGCCTCTCGGAGCTGCGGTACTGGAATAACATCTACCGGAACACCATCAGGATAGGCCAGAAACTTGCCATCTATGTTGACCCTGGCAAGGCAGAGAGATACGACAAGGTCAACTCGATGAGTTTCGCCGAGAAGCAGAGGCTGGAGGGCAAGAGTGTCTCTACGGCCCCGACGGCGGCTGTTGTGCCATCGGTAACAGACGGCGAGTATGAAGTATATACCGTGAGGAATGGCGACACAGTCTGGGATATTGCAAAGAAGTTCAGCGGGGTATCCGCCACTGACATTATGAGTCTGAACAACCTCTCCGACGCTTCCCGAATCAAGGTGGGCCAGAAGCTGAGGATCAGGAAAAAAAGCTGACAAGGAAAGTTATGCGCCCGGGCAGAATATTTCTCTTCCTGCTACTGTTGGTCGTGACACTCTTTTTGCTGAGTCTGTCGATCGTCCACCTTAAGAGGGAGGGCAATACTCTTTTTCATTCCACACCCTATGATACTGTCCTTAATGATGTCACGGACAGCATATGGGCTGCAGGGGAGAGCACCGGGCCGTCAGAGGCTGACAGTGTCACTGCCGCAGAGGAGCCGTCATCTGCAGCTTCGCCGGAGAAAGTTGCGGGCGCTTCTTCGCTGCAGCTGCCATGGCCGGGAGATATTATCAGGGACTCGCTGGCCGCGGGGAGGCAGGTCAGGGTGCTCTTCTTCGGCGACTCTCAGCTTGAGGGTGACCGTGTGACATCACTGTTGCGCTGCGAGTTGCGCAGGGAGGGGAGCGGTACAGGGCCCGGACTGATCTCGCCCGTAATGCCGGTGATGTACACCCGTTCGTTTGTGGTCAAATCCTCCTCCAACTGGAAGAGGTATACTCTGCTTGATTACCGTAACGGCTCGCTGCCTCACAACAGGCTGGGTCCGATGCTCTCCGTCTGCCGCTTCAGCCCGCCGAATGACTCCCTGACCTCGCGATCCTTTGCCACCGTCAGGGTGAGCCCTGTACCGGGAGCTGACCCCTCCGTTGCCGTATATGAGAAGCTGAGGATATTCTACGGCAACAATTTTGACACGGTACTCGTTTGCATCAGGTCAGGCAACTCGCTGGTTGATTTTGCAATGTTGCAGATGGGCGCCGGAGTGATGGAGTATGCCGTGCCCCTGCCTGCCGTTTCCGACATTGAAGTTGAGTTTACAGGCCGCAACTCGCCTGACATATATGCTCTCAGCCTCGAGAGCGAAGGCGGTGTGATCATTGACAATGTGCCGGTTCGCGGCAGCGCCGGACTCGAGTTTGTAATGACAGACCAGGAGGTTTTCGGTGAGGCATTGTCAAAGATAGCCCCTGACGTCATCTTCATGCAGTTCGGTCTCAATGTGGTCAGGAATGTCAGGAGTGAGTACCACTACTATGAAGAGGGGCTTGTCAAGCAGATAGAGTACCTCAAGAGGGCTTCGGGCGGGGTGCCGGTGATACTTATCGGTGTCACTGACATGGCCCTGTGGACAAATGACACCATCAGGCGCTTCAGCAACATCAGGGCCATCAGGGATGCCCAGCAGAAGGCAGCAGCACGCAGCGGGGCTATCTTCTGGGATGCCTGGGAATCAATGGGAGGCCCCGGGTCAATACTCAAATGGCGAAATCATATGCCGCCGCTGGCATCACGCGATCTTACGCACCTCTCCAACGCAGGTGCTGATACCATGGCTGCAAGGATCTACTCCGAACTGCTGACTGCAAGGAGTGAAGTAACGTCAGCTTCCGATGCCGGCGATATTGCGGCTGGCGGAATTACAGCTTCCGGCAGCACCGCGGCTGGCAAAATCAATGGGGACAGATTCACCGGGGGCAGCAGTGGAGGAGGCACCGGAGGGGGCAACACCGGAGCCGGCGATATTGTTGTCAGTGGCAATGTGGCCGTCAGTGGCAATGTGGCC
>WOYI010655322.1_pt2 | contig 20972 bp, 14 predicted proteins | sample 6423411 | NCBI WGS metagenome assembly WOYI01 (sample SAMN13441803, study PRJNA592873) | oil field metagenome | biome: oil field; feature: oil-well bore; material: oil-contaminated soil; isolation source: oil-contaminated soil from oil-well borehole | place: Germany: Wietze | collected 2016-10-18 ... | reverse complement strand
TTTTTACGCTGCCGGTTGGAAAGACAGGGAGAAAAAGATACCCGCAGATCCTCATTCATTGTTTAAAGTGGTATTCCCAATTTTCCCGATACCCCCGGCTATTGGGAAGATCCACCGAAAGGCAACCAAAAAACGCTTGAGTTGATACTGGATAAACCTGCTGACTTTGTAAATACAAGTGGTGGATACACCTGGAATTTATCGGAAATCGTATATAAGCGAATTGTCAGGATTTTGAACAAACAAAAAAGTTCTTAAAAAGGTAAGAAACCCTAACATAGAAGAATATTTATGCACCTTGGCGCACTTCAACTCACTAATATACTGTCAAATACAAATCATACCAGAGGCCATCTCCACTATTTTTCCCAAAGTTGAAATACAATTGTGCGTGGTCCACCAGAGCCGGAACTCCCTGAGAGATGTTGCCTCCAAAGATCAGAAAGCTTTTATTTCATAAATTTATTTTTATACCACTACAGTTTCAGCCACATCATCATCGCCATCATGATTCTTCCAGGTAAACATGTGCCTGGTGAGTTTTTTATATATTGGTAGATACAAGATGACGATAAGCACAATAACAGCTGCTATGCAAATTAAGCCCAGCAATTCTTTTGTTGCTGCAAGCGTCGCCTGTGTTTTAAACAAATTATAGGCAGCCAATGTATCGTTGCCCGAAACGTGGGCATCGCGTAAGTTCGAGATAAATATGGCGTCACTACTGTCGGTCCACGAAGCGAGGCGAGCCATTAACTGTGTAGGGCGATAATACATCCAATTGGAATAGAGGCTTCCAAAAACCACTGAGGAAAAAAAACTGCGCACAAAAATAAAAATAAGGATAATGGTCCTATAATGTTCTTTCAGGCTCATTGCCAGGTATAAACCTACCGTAATGAATGAAACAATAATTGCTATTGCTCTCAGTACCATAGGGGTAAACATCATTGAGGCTGAAGTTTGCTGATCGATAATCGAATAAAACCCATAGGCAGCGCTTAGATAGCAGAGTATGGCCAAAACAAGCATATTCTTGAAATTATTATATTTTCGATAATACAGGAAGCAAATAAGGGCTCCAATAACGTAACCATAAATCGGATAAGTATTCACATAAGCAAGCTCTAAAGGATTGTTTTGAAAGGCAATATTCTCCCATGCGCTAAGTGGTGTGCCCATAGCATAAAAAATACCAAAAACAAAAATTATGATTAATCCAACACGGGCATTACGCTCTTTAAGAATGGCTAAGTGCAATAATCTTATTTTAGGATGCAAAATGATGTGTTGCAACATTAAGGCAGACAAACAAAAAATCAGTGCGATGAGGGCTATTATTATGCGTGGCGAGTGAAACCATGCCAGTGTTTTCCCATAGGTTAGCACATATACAAACGAGAGCATCCATCCTGCCATCATTAAAAAACCAAACCAATCGAATTTCCACATTGGAATACGTCGGTGTCTTGATTTATAGGGAATGAGCAGGATGACTATGATAAGAATGAGAAAAAGCAAAATATTGGCAATATGTAATGATTGGTGCCACCCAAATTTACTGGCAAGAATTGTTTGCGTATAATTAGAAAGGGGACTCGTTGCAAAACTGATGGGATAATATACTGCATATAGTTGATAACGCTGACCTTGGGGCATTAATATTGGCATCAGATTGATTACGATTATCATGGAGCCTAACAGCCGGACGCATCCTATAAGAAAACTCATTGAAACGATGACCACAGGGCTATCCGTTTTCGAAAAAATATAATTGAAACAGATTAATAGAATGCAAATTCCAATAAGCATCTCTTTGATATTGAGGTAGCTTCTAAGTTTTGAAAAAACAGCAAAAGACATTGCAATTCCTGCAGTGTAGGAATAGATGCACATCATTGAGATCGTGGGATCGATGGCTAAATCTGGAATCATGTAGCTAAGGGCTATTGATGCACCTGAGGTAAAGCCCATACATATTCCCATGAATATTAAAATCCATATGTCAAGCCTGGGGCTTACCCAATTATAAAATAATCTTTCGCGCATAGTATCTTTATTGTATAAAGTGCCCGGGTGCAACTAATGTTGAGCCGTAAGCTGTACATTCATACCTGCCCTTATTTTATCGAGGTATTCCTGTTTATTATTGTCAGTGAAAACAATCTTGACCGGGATACGCTGTTGTACTTTAATAAAGTTGCCTGTTGAGTTATCAACCGGAACAATTGAATATTTACTTCCAGTTGCCCCCGAAATAGCAACTACCTTGCCTTCGAAAGTAACATCCTTAAAAGCATCGACCGATATACGCATCAGTTGGCCCACATAGATATGCTCTATTTGAGATTCGGTATAGTTGGCTGTTACCCATTTGCTATTGGCCTGAACAATACTCACGAGCGCTTGCCCTGGTTGAAGTAATTGCCCGATGGTAATTTTACGCCTGCCCACTATCCCATCGAAGGGGGCAGTTATATAACAATACGACAAGTTGAGCCTTGCCATATCGACCTGTGCCTGTGCATTAAGTATGCGCGCCTCTGACGAGTGGAGTTTTACCGTTACCGATTCGGTGTTGAGGGTTGTTGCTTTTTGCTGGTGCAGCAAAGAGTTGTATTTGGCCTGCAATTCTTCATATTTTGTTTGCTCCTCATCGTATTGATATTGAGGGATAACATCATTTTTGAGTAGGTTTTTATACCGCTGAAGATTGTTTTCCTGATTATCCAACTGGGCTTTTAAGGCATTCATGTTGGCTTCTGAAATATCCGTACTGTTCTCTGCAATCTTGCGGTCAGACAACACAATTTCTTTTCCTGCCTTAGCATCTTCCAATTGGGCCTGTGCCTGCTCCAGGCGTATTTTGTATTCGCGGTCGTCTATTACTACCAAGGTATCCCCTTTTTTTACTGGCTGGTGTTCTTCGAAGTTAATAGCTTTTATATATCCCGAAATGCGTGTATTGATTGGACTGATGTATTCTTCAACCTGTGCATCGTTGGTGTATTCTTTATCATACAAATGAAAATAGCGCGTTACGCCCCATCCCAAAGCGATCAATATAATAACTAATGAAACTGTGTTATAAAATATTCGTAAGCCCTTGGCTTGTTGTTTCTGTCTTAAGTGTTCTTTCATTGACATATTTCTGACCCCGTCTTAAAATTCTGATTACTTATTTTCCCAATTCCCTGTAATTTTCATAAAGCTAAACCACTGATAAATAATCTCTACTTTGGCGTTATTCATATCCAGTTCCGACGAAAGCAGCGCTGTTGCTGCATCGAGTACGTCGGTAATCGTCGAAAACTTATTTAAATATTTCTGCTCCACTACCTGGTAGTTATCCTGTGCCAGGGCAAAACTTTCTTCCAGTGAATGATACTGGTCCCAGGCATCATGAATTCGAATATAAGCCTGATGGCTCGCCATTTCTACCGACTGTTCAGTCCACTGTTGCTGGGTTTGTGCCAGATTATAGTCCATTTCTGATTTTTCAATATGTTTTTTCGCAGTATATAACGAGCCAATGTTGTACTTTAACTTTAGCCCTACCTGAGAAATGTTTGTGTAAATATCTACCGGAGGATTAGAATTCAGCGATGGCCGGTCTAACACCCCTGATACATATAAAGAAAGTGTAGGAAACTGCTGAGAATGGGCAATGTTTACCTGTCGCTTTGCAAGTTCGATATTCTTTCGGGATAGAGCAATGTCGAGAGCACTTGTATAACTACTGTCATTGTAGCTTTGAGACGTGGTTCTATTAAAAAACTGGTCGTAAAGCAGCGTGTCGACATCGATAATGGTGTTCGCATTTAATCCAAGCTTAACACCCAAATCATGGTTCACAACAAGTATATTGTTATTGACACGGTTAAGCTGTATCTGCTGGTTGGTCAATTGCAACTTACTGCGTACAATATCATTGTGGGTCAACATTCCCTCTTCTACCCGTTGTTCGATATTTTTCAGGCGTTGTTGGGTCAGTTTAATATTTTGCTTATAAACCCGTTGCTGGTTGTAAAGAGTAAACAAATCAAGATACTGGGCCAGTAGCAGGAATTGAATATCTTCTTTATCCTTCGAATAGCTCAGTTTCGCTATTTGATTCCTAATGGTTGCCTGTTCAACCGTGTTTTTCACTTTACCAGCGCCATACAATAAGTAACCGGCATTAATTGCAAAGTCCATTGTTTTGTGGGGCATATCCACGGTCATCCCATTCTGAAAGCTATTGTTCCAAACATGGGCGTCGCTAATATAGCCTAATCCTGCAGTTGCTTCAAGTTGCGGCGTGTACAAGTCCCGCTTCAATGCTTCCGTCTCGGTTTTACTGATATATACTTGTTGCCGTGATATTTCAAGCTGCGTGTTGTAGTTTTCCGATTTCTGCCAAAGGGAATCCAATGTCAATAAAATATGTCTTTGTTGAGCGCTTAGCTTTGTAAAAAAACAAATAAGTAGCAGACATAATATCAATGTATTTCTGTATCTCATAGTAGTACTTCAAACAGTTTGGACTCAAACTATATTTGCAAAAAAATTAGCTCTCAATAATGCGGTTCATCGTTTCCGTCATTTTTTGAATATCATCCAAGGATAACGACAGCTTAGCAATGTCGTATGTTTTGTACACTGTTGGATACAGTTTATACATAAATTCTCTCCCTTTTGGGCTTAAAGAAATAATATTGTTTCGCCTGCTTGCCGGATCGGTCCGGCGTTCGACCATATTACGTTTCACAAGATTGTTAATTAATGATGTAAGGCTTGATTTGTTTTTGCCAATTCGATCAGCAATTTCTTGCTGACTGGCATGCCCATCATAGGCCCTATAACGCAAATAATACATTACTTGTGTCATCTCCAGGGTAATATCGCTATACCCATGTTCTTTTAATTTATTGTTGATTCGCTGTCGCATATCTTGTCGAAGCCTTAATATAGCATTGAAAAAGAAGTGCATTGTTTTTACTAATTCTTGATCTTCCATGCTGCAAATATAGCAAAGAAAACAGTTTGAAATCAAACTGTTTCTTACTTTTGACATTCGATTTCTCATAAAGTTAAAACGATCATATATCATTTACCTCCTTCTGTTAATTTACGGTTAAGCAATACAGCATTCAGACAAGAATGTCTTTTATTTTAGACCGATTGGTCTATTCTTGCAGCACGATGGGCAAAGCAGAGCAGACAAGGAAGTTTATTATTGAAAAAGCGGCTCCTATTATCAACCGGAAAGGGATGGCTGGAACTTCAATCAGTGATATTATGGCGGCAACACAGTTGGCCAAAGGCTGCCTATATGGTAATTTTGTAAATAAAGATGAGATATGCCTGGAGTCTTTCAATTACCTCATTAAACAGTATGTTAACAAAAGAGATGAACATCTGGACAAATATACCAGCGCTAAAGAAAAATTGTTTGCCTACCTCGATCATTTTAAAGAAGGGAAGTTCAGGGAAGAGCATGGCGGCTGCCCGGTGCTTAATTTCGGAACCGAATCAGATGATACCAAACCCGAGATAAGGGAAAGGGTTCACCAGGTCATTCAGGCATCGCAAAAATACCTGGAAAATCTTCTCATGAAGGGAATCACTACCGGAGAATTTCAATCCGAAATAAATGCGCGAAGAATGGCTCTGAAATTTTACGCTATGCTGGAAGGTACAGTGCTCATCAGCCAGGTTAGCGGCGATAATAAACATCTGGATGAGATTATAGCACTTATCAAAGAAGAAGTTGAATTATTAAGCATATAAAAATTTTAAGCATTAACAGACCGATCGGTCTTTAAAAAAATAAAACAATGGAAAACAAACTATTAACACCACTCCGGTTAGGAGATTACACATTGAAGAACAGAGTTATTATGGCGCCATTAACACGGATGCGTGCCGATGCCGATTTGGTTCCAACCAAGCTGAATATTGAATATTATCGACAACGTTCATCGGCAGGATTGATAATTACAGAAGCGAGCCAGATTTCGAGGCTGGCACAAGGCTCCCCGATGACGCCGGGAATTTATTCGGACAAACAGCTTGCAGGTTGGGAGAAAGTTACGGATGCAGTACATCAAGAAAATGGCCGTATTTTTTTGCAGTTGTGGCATGTTGGCCGCATATCACATTCGTCTTTTCATCCCGGGGAAGGACTACCGGTGGCGCCATCAGCTATTCGCCCTGAGGGAAACACATTAACATCAGAGTGGAAACAGGTACCTTTTGAGACTCCGCGCGCACTTGAAACATCAGAAATTAAAGCGACAGTCAGGGATTATAAACAAGCAGCTATCAATGCTAAAAAGGCAGGTTTCGATGGTGTGGAATTGCACTCCGCAAACGGTTATCTTCTAAATCAGTTCCTACATGGAAAGACCAACCAGAGGACTGATGAATATGGCGGATCGGTTGAAAACCGTGCCCGTCTCGCACTGGAAGTTATTGATCAATTGATTGATGTATGGGGAACAGGGAAAGTTGGTATTCGTTTATCTCCATTCACTTTCTCCGGTGATGTTCATGATCTGGATGCCTTACCGGTTTATGAATATCTTTTAAAAGAGCTCGATTTCAGACAGCTGGCTTATGTGCACTTCGTACGCGCAAGATCAACTGAGATTGAGGATCAGATGGTATTCGAAAAAGAAAAGGAACTGTGGAATAGATATTCGGGGACCATTATTGCTGCAGACGGATTTACGCCGGAAACAGCAGAGGAATATGTGGAAAATGGCTTGGCCGATGCCATCGCTTTTGGCCGGAGCTTTATTTCCAACCCTGACTTACCAAAACGAATTGAAATAAATGCTGAGCTGAATGCCTATGATCGGACTACTTTTTACGGGGGTGGTGAAAAAGGATATACCGATTATCCCTTTTTACAGGAACAAAATGCTTAAGTTAAGTGTACAAAAGAGTATCGATTAACTGATAGGATTCTCTTTTTTTAAAATCTTCGAAACAGCATTTGTATTTCTGAGCAAAAAGTTCGACATTTTCCCATCGGAATCACAAAAACATAAAAATGCTGCGTCGTTCATGCGCAGCATTTTTTATTTACAGCATCGAAAATTCTAATATATTTTTACTGTCCTTCAATGGTTTGAATTGTACCGTTTTCATTATAATTCAGTTCAACCACTTTCATGCTTCGCAACCAGGTTTTTCCACCCGAAGGCACGCTGTCGTGGTGAAAGAGATACCATTTTTCATTGAACTCAACAATCGAATGATGCGTAGTCCAACCAACCACCGGAGTTAGAATCACACCCTGGTAGGTAAATGGGCCATATGGACTGTCGCCAGTAGCATAACACAGTTTATGAGTATTTCCGGTGGAGTATGAGAAATAATATTTCCCTTTATACTTGTGCATCCACGATGCTTCAAAGAAACGGCGTTCCTGATCCCCGGCTCTCAGAACCTCTCCGTTTTCATCCAAAATTAAAAGATCGCGTGGTTCTTCACCAAACTCCAGCATATTATCGCTTAATTTAACTACCCGGGAAGGTAACGCTTGTTCATCATCTGCGGGTTCGTGGCCGCATTCAATCGCTTTGTTGTTGCGGTAACGTTGTAATTGTCCTCCCCACAAACCGCCAAAATACATGTAAAATGAACCATCATCGTCACAAAACACGCACGGATCTATCGAATAACTTCCCTTCATTGGGGCACCCTGAGGAATAAAAGGCCCCTCGGGTTTATCGCTAATTGCCACCCCAATACGGAAAATATCGGTTTTATCTTTTAATGGGAAATACAGGTAATATTTGCCTTCTTTGCAAGCGCAATCGCAGTCCCACAACTGGCGTCCTGACCAGGGAATGTCTTTAATATCAAGCGCTACTCCGTGATCTGTTACTTCTCCTTCCATATCTTCCATCGAAAAAACGTGGTAGTCGCGCATATCAAAATGGTCACCGAGGTCATTCTCCGGAATTCCCGATTCGATATCGTGAGAAGGATAAATAAATGAGAATATATTTTGTTTTAATCATTATAATCTATAAAATAGGCTGTTACGATTGCGTTTGACATTTAACTTTAAACAACTTTATTTTAAGATTCTTGTTGACTGAATTTCCATATTCAGTTATGTTCTATTTTTCTTTTTCCCTGTTTTCTATTCTGAACTCATCTCTTTCCTTGCTTTCCCGGATCATGTCGTTCATGTCGTCCAGTTCCGGTGCTTCATCCAAGGCCTTCCAATCAAAATCCTCATCAAAAGGATCGAGCGCTTTCTGAGGATCGAAAATTCGCGGATCGACTAAAACCGCCTGGTAAGGGGCATAATCGGGCACATCGGCGAAAAAGTCGGCCAAATCCGTAGCACCTGCATCGTACTGGTTCAGGTAAGGTAAACCGAGAATATTCCAGAAAGTTTTAAAGATACTTCCAAAGCTGTAATGCGTATGGCTTACATAATCGCGTTTCACCCACGGCGAAATCAACATCAAAACACTGCGGTGCGCATCCACATGGTCCACTCCGTTTTGAGCATCATCTTCGGTTATTACGATCAACATATTTTTCCAATAAGGCGTGTGCGATAAATATTCCACAATCCGCCCCACTGCCAAATCGTTATCCGCCATGTAGCTTTCGCGAAAAGGATAACCAGCCTCTGGCCGGTCACCGGCTCCATGGTCGTTTGGAATAATCACCGTCATCAGCGAAGGCATTGTATCCCGCCCATTCATCCACTTTTCTTCAAATTCTTTTTTGAACTGATCGACCCTGAACTGATCGGGAATAGCCGTATTATAAGTTGGATATTGTTTCGAGGTCCGATCCCAGATGGGCTGTGGCAAAGGGTAATTAATGTAATGACGAATCCCCTCGTACTTGTATTTCTCGTCGTAAATAGCAGGCTCGAACATTATACTGAACCCAAAATTATAGAAATCTATTTTGTTTCGTTCAAGGTGGTCCCACATCGATCCGGCCTCGTTGTAATCTTCGGGATAAATTGCACCCGCTGCGCCATTCATAGCATAAATCCCGGGCGCTTTCGAATCGAATTTAAATTCACGATTTCCGCCATAACTGGCTGCTGTGCAGGTTTCTGTCCATTCATTTGGGTACGTGTTTACCAGCCAGCGATGCCCGTCGGCTGAAACATCCGAATCGACATAAAAATTATCCGACATGGCAAAATCCGAAACTATTTTTAAATGGTTCACCATCACGTCAGCATTCTGTACCGAATCGGTCTTTTTTGAATTCCAAAAACTTACTCCTTTTCCATAACGCGCCAGTTCTGCTTCTCCTTTTCCTTTTTTTACTTGTCCAAATATTTCGTCGTAGGTGCGGTTTTCTTTCGAAATAAATACAATGTGTTTAACCGGACTTTCCTTTTCTCCCGGATATAACGGGACAGGATTATTTTTTCGCCAATCAAATTTTTCTGAAGTTGCTTTATTGAAATCAAAGTTGTTAGAGACCACTTTTTCGGTCATCTTGTTTAACTCTTCGTTTGTCGGGATATCGATCACCTGAACGGTTCCTTTCATCAGCGAACCGATGTAGCTTCCTTCTGGCCCCCGGTTGAATGTTGAACCGCCGTTTGGCCCGCTACCCTTTCCTTTTGCGTTGGCCACGATCAGCTTTTTACCATCGCGGCTGACTTCGAGTTTTGAGGGAAACCAGTCGGTAGGAATATAACCCAGAACTTCGAGTTTTGGTACATCAACTACGGCCACAGCATTGATTCCTGAACAGGCAACAAATAATTTTTGCTGATCAGGCGACAGCGCCAACCCAAAGGGAATCACTCCACGAAATTGTTTAATGCGTGGATCGGGCTTAAAATAAATTGTACTTACCACCGTGTCTTTTTCGATGGAAATAACCGAAATATTATCGTTGGTCCCGTTGGTTACAAACACATAATCGTTAGTGGCCACCAGCGAATTGGGACTTGCCCCTCCCACTGCAGGAATCCCTTCAACCATTGCCCCAACCAGGGTTCCGGTTTTGGTTTTGGCAATTACTTCGGGCATTTGTAAATCTTCCAGATCAATTGTAAATACAGAAAATGCTTCGGGCGAGTTCATCTCGCCTAATCCAGGAACCTTCAAACTGTCTTCGGTTTCGTACCCTTCTTTCATTTCTTCACTTCCGTAGGCAAAAACCGGGTATTTGCGCGCTTTCTCAAGTACATTCTTTTCAGTAATCCCTTCGATCATCCGGTACTGGAACATCCCAACATTGGCAACGTATGCCTTCTTTTCGTCGGGAGAAAGACAAATACCAAAAGGGTATCGGCCAACCGGAACACTGTGTTCAAGTCGGCCTGTTTCTGTATTCACAATCACCATTCTAAAACCAATCTGATCGACGGCGTACAATTTCTTTCCGTCTTTCGAAAGTGTGAGATCGCCAATATATCCGTCGGAATAATCTGCATCATCCGAAACCGAGGAACAATCAATTCTCCCCAATTTTTCTCCTGATTGAAGATCAAAAATATAAATACAGTTTTCTTGTCCGCCTGCAACGTAAACCACCCGGTTATCGTTCGAAACAGCCAGTCCCATAAACACAGAAGCCAGCACACCCTCTTCGGTTGAAGGCCCCGGTGGAATTTGTTGTACCTCGGGATGATCAGAAAGAATATTTCGGATGATGGTAATCGAAATCGGGTTGATGCCTGAGTTGGCCGTGATGGCTGTATTTCCATCGCGGCTGAGCGTGAGGCCAAAAGGATGTGGCGCCACTATTATACTTTTCCCCGCGGGGCTGAGGATGCGTCCGTTGGGAATGATCGTTTCGGCGTTTTGACCGATAGATACATAACGATTACCTGCCGGAGCAGATGCGATCCAGGGATCTGGAGTTTGTTGTAGTGAACACGAGAAAAATAACCAACCCAACATAAATAACAGAAGTAGTTTTTTCATTTTCAGCGTTGAATTATGCGACATTAAACCTTTGATAAATATACTCACCCTTAATTATTACTACAGTTAAATTTTGAATAATAAACGATTAATTCCTCCATCAACATCTTCAATTTAATTAAACCAAACCTGGTCACTTCAAGTACTTTGCACTGAACCCGTCGTAAATTTTAATTTCCTCGGTGGCATTACCTTCCCGGTCGATAAAACGGCTCCAGGTATTAAGAGGTTCCCAAATCGCAGTTCCGTTTCCGCGATTACAGGGCAAGCTAAATACCAATTCGTGCACTTCGCGTTTAAAAGCGCTGTATTCCACCACATTTACATCTTTCTGATAACGTTCAATCAGGTTGCGCATGTTGTAATCGAGGTCGTCGAGCGTGCAGTGCCAGCGTGGATAATACGAAAGGCCGACAATATCAAATTCCACTCCCCGGGCAATCATGTTGTCGAGCCAAAAAACGCATTCCTCGTTTTGCCCTCCCAAAGCCAGGTGCATCATTACTGCGATATTCGGATCCACCTCGCGGCAGGCAGCCGTTCCGGCTTTTAACAATTCGGCAAGATTATCAAGATTTGAAATATGTCCATCGGGCCAAACTATGCCATGGTTTGGTCTGGCTTCAACACTGATCCTAAGCAACGTTTCGTCTTCGCCGTTTGCAATCATGGTAGTTTTATAACTGGCAAAAATCAGGTCCTGGGGTTTTCCGGTACTAATTTGGTACCACGAAGTGAAATCGCTTGCAGGGTCAACTGTACTTTGCGTTTCGCAAGAGCTTAAGATAACAAGCCCAAGTATAAGAAGTATTACTGTTTTTTTCATTTTTTTGTTTAAAAGTAAACACTTTCCCCGAGAGTGTGAAAAACATTAAACAATAAGTATTCATACATATTTTATATCAACCTTTGCTTGCTTATCTTTAGGCACGTAAACTTAAACAGTGAAAATATCCCTGTTATTCATATCATGTTTTTTTTGGGTCCTGTTGGCTTCCGGACAAGAGAACCTTTTGATCGACAAATTAAAGATTAAAGGAAACGGGCATTTTCAGGATTTCAAACTGAAAGAACAGATAATCATGTCTTCACATTCGTGGCTTTCGGACAAAATCTTTAAAAAAGATCCCGTTTATTTCTCGCAAAAACTATACGATGAAGATATTGACCGGATTCGGGTATTTTACCAGAAGGAAGGATATTTGAATATCGACTTTAAAAAACCGCTTCTTTCGCAGAATAAAAAAGGAGAACTGGAAGTAACAATTTTTATTATCGAAAATGCGCCAGTTTATATTTCCAATATTGAAGTTGTGGTCGATTCGTTTTCCGTTTTATCGGATGTTCTGAATAGAAAGGAAATTAAAAACTTAGAGTTAAAAAGCGAGGCATTTGTTGGAAAGATCTTTCGCGATGAGGCCGTCAACCAGGACCAGAAATTACTCGCCGAAGTATTTTACGACAAGGGATTTGCCTATACCAGTGTCCATAGCGAAATTGAAGTGGATACCGCAAAAAACGAAGCTTCTGTAAAGTGGTTGGTCAATCGGGGGCCTTTGTCGTATTTTGGAGAAACAACGGTAGATGGCAACGAAAGGGTTCCTGAAAAAAACATTTTACACCAACTGAATTATAAGAAAGGTGAAATTTGGTCGAAACGTAAAATCGATGATACACAGAAACAAATTTACAACCAGGGAAACTACCGGGTAGCTTCGGTGAAAACACAGCTAAGCGCCGCTAAAGCAGATACTCTTCCCGTTCGCATTCATATACAGGAAGCGCCAAGGTGGACCACGCGTTTTGGGGCAGGCTACGGCAGCGAAGATAAATTCAGGACTTTTGCCGATATCCAGTACCTCAGTTTTTTAACCCACACCGGCCGTTTGAACTTTTATGCCAAATATTCGCGCCTCGAACCCTATAATATTTATTTTAAATTCTCGCAACCCTCGTTTCTGCTGCCATTTAATACGCTTGTGTTGAATCCTTTTGTTCAGCGACAAAACGAACCAGGTTACAAACTCGATAAATGGGGATATAATATTACCTTCCTGCAGAACTTTTCGAAGAAGCTGAATACTTCCATCGGCTATGTGTTCGAGGACGTTAATATGGATACTTCCTTTGTTGCCAAACCAATTAATGTTACGTCAAGTGAATCAATCTACCGAAAAGCCGGAATAGAATTTGGCGCTGTTTATAATAATTCGGAACCGATACTCGACCCAATACACGGTTATGCCCTTTCATTTAACTTTAAAACAAACGACTTGCTTTTTGAAAGACAAATGCCATTTTTCAGAATCCTCGCCGAGTACAAATCGTACTGGGGATTACGCAAAGGAACTGTTCTGGCGCTTAAACTAAAAATGGGTGGAATTCAGCGAACCGACGATCAGGATTTTATCCCGGTGGAAGAACGTTTTTTTGCAGGCGGAAGCTATTCGGTGAGAGGTTGGGGAAGAAGTGAACTGGGGCCAAAAGATGTGAATGGTAAACCTGTCGGGGGAAACAGTTTGATGGAAGGCAGCGCCGAATTGCGATTCGATCTGGGCAAACTGCTCAAATTTTCAGTTTTTGGCGACTTTGGAAATGTTTGGGAACAATCGTTTTCTTATCATATAAATGATCTGCATTACTCGGCAGGGGTTGGAATCAGGGTGAAAACACCGATCGGCCCGGCCGGATTGGATTTTGCACGCCCCGTTTTTGACACCGAAAACCGTTGGCTAATCCACTTTAATATTGGGCACTCTTTTTAAAGATTATGAGCAAGGGATTAAAATATACACTTTGGATTACAGGAAGTTTCTTCCTGCTGATCGTCCTTTTGCTTGTATTTACTCAAACTGCTTATTTCAAACAGAAAGTAAAAGAGCAACTCATTAAGCAATCAGGGCAATTCCTGAACGCCGAGTTGCAAATCGATAAATTAAGAGGAAATTTCTTTTCCGGAATTGAGTTTGAAAATGTACGCTTATTTAATGGTGATAAAGAGGTTTTAAGTTTCGAATCGCTCCACCTTAATTACAGCCTGTGGCCTTTACTCGAAAAAGAAATCCGAATTAATTCGGTACTTCTTCAGTCGCCAAAACTCAATATCTGGCAGGAAAAAGACAGCACATGGAACCTGACTTCGATTCTTAAACAACAGGATTTGCCGGAAAATACTAAACAAGCGGAATTCAATTTCAGGATCGAAATACCGGGAATCGAATTGAAAAACGGAACACTCAGCATAGCCGCCTTCTCTGAAATTATTCCCAAAGAAACCAATGATTTGAATATCCTGGCGGGTTTTTCCTATTCAAACAAAAAATTGGCTGTCGATCTGAAAAAATTGAATTTCAAAGCGCATCAACCTGATTTGATACTAAATGAACTCAGCGGGAAATACCTGATGACTGAAAACGAAATGCGGCTTGACGATTTAAAGATCCGCACCGCAGGATCGAACATCGATGCCAAAGGCGAATACCAATCGCCGGGAAATTTCTTGAGCGATTTGAGCGCCAGCCCAATCGACAGCAGCGAGATGATGGTGTTTGTACCTGCATTGCACTTAAAGTGTTCCCCTTCGTTTAATACCTCGTTCAAAACCACGAATGATCTGCTGGCCGCTTCGTTTGAACTAAGACACCGCGATGAAATAATTAATGCCGAAATTCAGCTTAGTCCGGTTACGGCTTTAATTAAGAGAGATGGAAACATTCCTTTTTCGCTCGATCTTTTGTTTACAAACTTCGAACTTGAAAATTGGATTGAGCTGAGTGATATCGAGGCCAAACTTGAAGGAACGGTAAATATTAACGGAGATAATTTACTGCACCCCGATCAGAATACGCATGTTGTGGCCAATCTAACGCACTCTTCTTTCAACCGGGTTGACTTCGACACTTTCGATTTAAGAGGCAGTTGGCAGGAAAATTCGATCACTGCTAATCTCGATCTATCTTCCGGGTTTGGGCAAGTCAAAGGCTGGACTAAATTGCAAAATCTGCAAGGTACCCAGGATTACGAAATTAACCTGTACACCACCGATTTAAACCTGGAAGCATTTGTTCCGGAAATGGAACATACCATTTTAAATGCTTCGGTACAGGCAAAAGGCGCCGGGCTTGATATAAAAAGAATACGCAGCGCCGCCTCAATAGAAATTCTAAACAGCAGTGTTTACAATTTCAGGGTAGACAGTTTAGTCGGAAAATTGAATTGGCATAGGAATCAAATTAACATCGATTCGTTATTCTTGCTTGTTCCGGGTGCATCGGCCACCGGGGAAGGTGTAGTTTATATCGATTCGATGCGCATGTACTCGACGATCAAAGCTAAAATCGATTCACTCAATGTTATTGATTCGTTTGTGAGCCTGCCGATTCGTTTTGATTCCTTATTAACCAACATTTCCATTAATGGCCCGTTCGATCGTTTGCAACTGAAGGGAACGGCAGAAGCTTATAATACAGTCGCTTACGACGCAAGCCTGGAACAAGCACAGTTCGCCTTTAATGTGGATTTAAACACCGATTCGCTGTTAATCTCAACAACAACAGAGGCACAAAAAATAAATTATGCCGGCTTTCATTGGGATTCGTTACGGGTAAATATGGATTATCTGCCCGGCCAGGTAAAACTTGCGGCCTTGCTTGATTTGCCCGATACATTGACGTTGGAAACGGAAGCCATAATACTACTCGATTCAATATTATCGATCGAAGTGCCCAAACTCGAATTGCAAACACTTCTTTCCAACTATTATCTCCCTGACAATTTGGAGGTTCAAATCGAAGGAGGACAGAACTTTTCGATCGACGACTTTAAGCTGCTCGATCATAATAACGCCAACTTCCTGGTACAGGCCGGCGGAGTGGTTTCTATGAGCGACAGCAATTCTTTAAAAATTTCGGTCCACGATTTGGATTTGGGTCTGGTCAATCGATTTTTCGACGCGGGCGATTCGATAAACGGCACGTTGAATTCAGAACTTTCGCTTTCCGGTACGCCCCGATTTCCAGAACTTGCAGGCAAGATCGATCTCATAGAACCATCGTACGGCACGTATTCCATATCAGCGCTGAACGCTACCTTAAATTACAAAAACGAAAAATTTTCAGCCGAAATCCTTAATCCTGATTCGGGAGATGCTTTTCTGGCCAGTGTTTCTGTTCCGCTGAAAGCATACCTCGACTCGATGAATTTCGTGTTTACAAAACCCGATTCGATGAGCGCTCTTATCAATCTTAACAACCTGGACATCCACGATTATGGAAAACAATTTGTGCCTCACGATTCCATTCGTGGAAATCTGAATGTGCACCTTGAAAGTAGAGGAAGTATCCAAAATCCGGAAATATATGGAAACATCAGGCTCGAAAACGCATCTTATCAGAATAAACGAATTGGAATCGACTATGGCGATATTATAGCATCAATCAATTTTCAAGGGAACCAACTTCTGATTGATACGCTTATGATCAGGCAGAAAAAAGGGTTCCTGACAATGAATGGTGAACTGGTTTTTGATTCAACGATGGTACGAGGAAATATACTCGCCACTTCGCTGCAAGCCGATGCCCGTAACTTTTTTATTACCCAACACCGGAATTACGAAGTGCAAATTGACGCAAACACTTTTGTAAAAACCGGCAATGGAGAACCTGTCTATGGCGGAAATATAAAGGTATTGCGATCCGACGTTTTTTTGCCTGCCATTATGAAAGATGAAAGACCGGGGGCTGTTGAAGACCTTCCAATGCTCGTCAAAGCGCTTGAAACAAAACAGGATAGTTTCCTGATAACAAATACACTGGCTGATAAGAAATTAAGTTCTGAAGAGTTGGGAAGCCAGTTTATAAATCGGCTTCGTGGGCGCTTGAACGTGGAAATCCCGAGAAATACATGGATCAGAAGTGAGGATATGCGACTCGAAATAGGCGGTGATGTGGAAATAGTCAAAACCGGGCCTGATTTCGAACTTTTCGGAAGTGTCAAACTTCTTCGCGGGTACTATTTGTTATATGGTAAAAAACTTAATATCAAGGAGAGCGAAGTAATTTTTGAAGGTGGCGACGATTTTGATCCGATCCTGAATTTCCAGGCAGAACACATCTTTCGGGGCAGCGACCGTCAAAAACGTTACCTCGATTTATTAGTGACAGGCAAGCTTTCGGAACCCACCATCAGCTTTAAACTCGACGGCACAGAGATCACTGAAAACGATGGAGTTTCAGTATTGCTTTTTGGGGCTACTTCTGATCAGATCGGGTACTCGGAACAGGAAGGAATGATCGGGTCGATCGGTTCACAGGCCCTGGCCGGCATGATTACTTCACAACTTAGTAAAACCATTGGCGCCCAATTCAATCTCGACATGATAGAAATTACAGCTACCGACAACTGGCAGAGTGCTGCTTTTGTGGTTGGTAAATACATTACCAACGATATTTTTGTGATATACGAGCGGGGCTTTGGTGAAGTGGACGGCGACGAAATTACGCCCGAGACCATAACTGTTGAATACGAACTAAACGATATGCTGTTTCTAAGATTGCAAAGTGGAAGTTCGATTACATCGGGCTTCGATGTGATCCTGAAATTTGAGCAGGATATGAAAAAGAAAAAACTCAAAACCCCAAAAGAAAAAGAATAATTTTATAATCCAAGCCCTGCTTTCACAATTACCTAAGTCAAAAATCAACCTGTCCCAACCTCATCCTTTTTATTATTTGACTGTCGATTCCTTTTTAGAGCTGTGTATAAAAATAAAAAAGCGCTGTAAATCAACGATTTTAGCGCTTTTGGTCCGGAACGGTTTTCGGTTTGGTGACTCAGCTGGGGTTCGAACCCAGGACCCCATCCTTAAAAGGGATGTGCTCTACCAGCTGAGCTACTGAGTCATCCTTGTAGCACCTTTGTTTGTCAAAGGCGGGTGCAAAAGTAGAAATTATTTTTTTTCACACAAACCCCAGCGTGAATTTTTTAAAAAAATTTGCTCCACCAACTGTATACTCCACCTTCGAGACTTTTGCAGTATTCTGGAAATCAATATCACACAACGCTTTTATTTAGTTAAAACTGCCTTTCCATATTCAAAATCGGTTATACGTGTTCATTTTAATTTTAAATTAATTAAAAATTGATGATTTCACTGCAAAGAAGGTCCACATTAACCAATAATTTACAAACAGCATTTTATTCGTTTAAAAACCTCAGCAATCAGCATAAAGGGATTCCATCTTTTTCTTAGAGATGGAATCCCTTTTGTTTGCTACAAACATGTCTTTATACGTTCGAATACTTCCTCAATATCATTATCAAGCCCAACCGATATACGTACCAACCCATCTGAAAGTCCCATTTCATGCTGGACTTCTACCGGAACCTCAGAAGAAGTACTGTGCCCGGAACAACTGAACAGAGTGCGGAAGTACCCCAGCGAAACTGCGAGATAACCAACGTTGGCCCGTTGAAGTTTAAACATGATCTGGTTGGCATTTTTTTCAGTCCCGAAGTCAATCGATAAAATGCCACCATAGCCAAATTCGGGGTTCATCATCCGGGTATGCAATTCGTATTGTGGATGACTCTTTAAACCAGGATATTTTATCTTCAGTCCCAGAGCTTCAAATTCTTCAGCAAGGAATAGTGCGTTTTTGCTGTGTTGTTTCATGCGTAAATGCAAAGTGTGCAGATTTTTTAAAATACTGGACGAACGCAGCGGATCGAGCACGGGGCCAAGCAACATAGCCGTTCCGTCATTTACATTCGAAAGTTGATTTATAAATTCCTTCGAGCCACAAATGGCGCCGGCAACACAATCGTTTTTGCCATTGATAAACTTGGTCATGCTATACACAACAAAATCGGCGCCCAGCTCGGCAGGGGTAAAAATCATTGGCGAAAAAGTATTGTCAACCATTAGTTTAACACCAGCGTCATGGGCAATTTTAGCCAGCTCTGGAATATCTGAAACCTGTAGTAAAGGATTCGTAACCGTTTCGGTGTATATTACTTTGGTATTTGGCTGAATGGCATTTTTAACCATTTCATGCTTGGTGATGTCAACAAAACTTACTTCAATATTATATCGCGGCAACCAGTTTTTCAAGAAAGCATAGGTTCCGCCATAAGTTGTAACACTTGTAATAATGTGGTCGCCCGAGTGGCAAACCTGAAGCAATGCGCAGGTTATTGCTGCCATTCCGGAAGCAGTGATCCAGGCGGCTTCTGTTTTTTCCAGTGCAGCCAGAGCATCAGCCAGGTATTTGTTACTTGGGTTCCAGTGGCGTGAATAAAGAAAACAACCCTCCATGTGTCCCAGAAAAGTTTCTTCCATGGTTTCTCCTTCCAGAAATGTGTAAGTTGAAGAATCGGTTATCGATGGGTTGACGTCGCCAAATTCGCCAAATTGCTGAAGATCGTAAATACGTTTTGCAGGATCAGATTTCATAAATTATTGTTGTTAAGTTTGTGGCAAGTTAAGAGGAATGAAAGAAGTGAGAAATGACGAATATCTTCTTTTTAGGGAAAGAAGACGACTCCCGACGAGCTGTCGTGGCTGGCACCGGTTACCGAAGCAAGACAATTATCTTGGCCGAGCTCGCGAAGCAATCCGAGAAAAGCAAAGATCAACGCTTCTTTAAATTCAATAATCCGGCGCAATGGCACAACTATTTCGGCAGAAGAATAGGCCTTAATTCGCTCAATCAGAAAACTATTAAAAGCTCCACCACCTGTCGCCAGCATTTTACCAGTTCCCGAAACAGACGCTCCTATTTGACAGGAAATATGTTCATAAAAAGTCCGGAGTTTATCAGTTTCTGTCGTCGCAAATCCATCCAATAATGAAAAGATATTTTGTTCCACCCACTCGCGCCCAAGTGATTTTGGACCTTGTTTGGAATAATAATCCAGGGAATTTAAAGCCTGCAAAAGTTCACGATTTACAACTCCCATTCTTCCAAATTCGCCATTTTTGTCGAAGGGTTTTCCAAATTTTTCGGCCAAATTATTCAGCACAATATTCACCGGACAAACATCGTAGGCGCGTCTTTTACCGTAATCTTCAAACGAAATATTTGCAAAACCACCAAGGTTCAGGCAGTAATCATAATCAGGGAAAAGAAGTCGGTCTCCGATGGGAACCAGCGGAGCGCCCTGCCCTCCCAATATCATATCCCCAGTTCTGAAATCGGCTACCGTTTTTACTCCTGTTAAACGGGCTATTACTTCTCCACTTCCTATTTGCAGGGTAAAACCCTTTTCGGGCTGATGAAAAACAGTATGACCGTGCGAAGCAATCAAATCGGGGGCGAAGTTCTTGTTGCGCATAAAATTCAATAACTGTTCGCCAATATATTTTCCATAACTAAAGTGGAGATGTGTTAACTCTTCTCCACTTAGTTCCGGCGCCTGTTTCAGTTGCTGATGCCATTGGTCGGAATACGAAATCATATCGGAATGCAAAAGATCAAAATGCCATTTCCCATCGGTTAACTGAAATTCGACAGCAGCCAGATCGAGGCCATCGAGCGATGTTCCAGACATCACTCCAATTACCCGATAAGAATCTCTATTTTTAAATTTGCTTTGCATCTTGTTTAATATTGCATTCCTTCTTTTATCTTAATACTTCCAACTTAAAGTTCCTAATCACTTCCAAAAGCTGGCTTCGTATATCGATTCATTGTTTCTGTAGTCGCTCACCTTTAACTGAATTGTATGACGCTTTCCAAAATCAAAACGGTCTTTATCAAAAACATGCGTAATTCTGCTGGTTTTTGAATCATAGTCGAAAAGTGCCCACTTCCCATCCAATAAACCAACTATTTTATCGATTCCGGAAAGATTGTCGCGAATTGTAAATCTTATCCGGCTTGATTCCGTCAATACATTATTTTCAATACTTAGCGGAGTGATAGATGGAGCTATCGTATCGACCATCACGGCATAAGTTCCAAGGGTTCTTACTTCAGTTTCTACCCAGCCATTTCGGTATTCGCCTCCTACTGCAGCGGGCGCCCCGTTATCGGCATCAACATTCACAACTAC
>WOYI011324170.1_pt1 | contig 21001 bp, 15 predicted proteins | sample 6423411 | NCBI WGS metagenome assembly WOYI01 (sample SAMN13441803, study PRJNA592873) | oil field metagenome | biome: oil field; feature: oil-well bore; material: oil-contaminated soil; isolation source: oil-contaminated soil from oil-well borehole | place: Germany: Wietze | collected 2016-10-18 ... | reverse complement strand
TTTTACTCAGAATCAAAAACATTCGTTCAGACTCATTTAGCGATTGGAAAATACTACAATCATGCGTTTTCCTGGTCGAGATCGAAAGCCTTGTGCAAAACACGCACGGCGAGCTCCAGATACTTCTCGTCGATGACCACTGAAATCTTGATTTCCGAGGTGGAGATCATCTGGATGTTGATGCCCTCTTCCGCCAAAGTGCGGAACATCTTGCTGGCGATACCGACGTGAGAACGCATGCCGACGCCGACCACGGATACCTTGGCAGTCTTGTTGTCACCGACGACATCGCGTGCACCGATGTGCGGCTGGACTTTATTTTTCAGCAGATCCATCGTCTTGCTGAACTCGTTGCGATGCACGGTGAAAGAGAAGTCGGTGGAGCCGTCCACGCCGACGTTCTGAATGATCATATCCACGTCGATGTTGGCATCGCTGACCGGGCCCAGCACCTGATAGGCGATGCCCGGCTTGTCGGGTACGCCGAGCACGGTGATCTTGGCTTCGTCGCGATTGAAAGCGATACCTGAGATGATGGCCTGTTCCATTTTGTCATTTTCCTCGAATGTGATCAGCGTACCCTCGCCTTCCTCCTGGAAGCTGGAAAGCACGCGCAGTTTGACTTTGTATTTGCCGGCGAACTCGACCGAGCGGATTTGCAACACTTTGGAGCCGAGGCTCGCCATCTCCAGCATCTCTTCGAATGTGATGCTCTTCAGGCGGCGCGCTTCCGGCACCAGACGCGGGTCGGTGGTGTAGACACCGTCGACGTCGGTATATATCTGGCATTCGTCCGCCCCCAGTGCGGCAGCGATCGCCACGCCGGTGGTATCCGAACCGCCCCGGCCCAGGGTGGTGATGTTGCCGTCTTCATCCATCCCCTGGAAACCCGCCACGACGACGACCTTTCCCTGATCCAGATCATTACGGATGTTCTCTTCATCGATGCTGACGATGCGCGCTTTGGTGAATGCGCTGTCGGTGAGGATCTTGACCTGGGCTCCGGTGTAACTTTTCGCCTTGAGTCCGGCATTGATCAGCGCCATGGAGAGCAGGCCGATGGTGACCTGTTCTCCGGTGGAGATCACCACATCCAGCTCGCGCGGATCGGGGTGTTTTTGAATCTCGTGTGCCAGGCCGATCAGGCGATTGGTCTCACCGCTCATCGCCGATACCACGACCACGACCTGATGGCCTTGCGCCTTGAATCTTGCCACACGCTGCGCAACGCTCTTGATGCGCTCCGGACTGCCCATCGAAGTGCCGCCGTATTTCTGAACTATCAGTGCCACAATATTGCTCGCATTGGAATTTTGGGTGGCGCGCATTCTACCCGAGTTACCGGGAAAAGACGATGTCCGCTCTGCTACACTGCGGGCCAAAGTTGACCGAAAACCATGACCAGAATCGACACCCGCAATTACCCCGAAGCCACCGCCCGGCAACTGACCGAATCCGGCATTTCTCCTTTGTTGGCGCGCATTTATGCCGCGCGCGGCATCGCGCATGCGGCGCAACTTGAGATCGACCTGAAGAAGCTGCTGTCGTTCACCTTGCTCAAGCAAGCAGAGACCATGGCGGGCGCATTGGCGGATGCGATTGCCGCCGGCAAAAAGCTGCTGATCGTCGCCGACTATGATGCCGATGGTGCGACCGCCTGCGCCGTGGGCATGCGCGGTCTGACGGCGCTGGGTGCCAAAGTAGACTTCATCGTGCCCAACCGTTTCGAATACGGATACGGATTGACACCGGAGATCGTCTGTCTGGCTGCCACGATGTCGCCGGACATCCTGCTGACCGTGGATAACGGTATTGCCAGTGTCGACGGCGTGGCCGAAGCGCATCGGCTCGGCATGCAGGTATTGGTAACCGACCATCACCTGCCCGGCGACACCTTGCCGGACGCGGAATGCATCGTGAATCCCAGCCAGCCCGGCTGCCCATTCCCCAGCAAAAATCTGGCAGGCGTGGGCGTGATGTTCTATGTGCTGCTGGCATTGCGCGCAGAACTGCGCACGCGCGGGGCTTTCGCAAGCAAGCCGGAACCCAATCTCGGCAACCTGCTCGATCTGGTCGCACTGGGCACGGTCGCAGATGTGGTCAAGCTGGATGACAACAACCGCATCCTGGTGCATCAAGGTTTGCTGCGCATCCGTGCCGGACGCGCCTGCCCCGGCATCATGGCGTTATTGCGCATCGCGCGCCGACCGGCGGCGCAAGCTTCCTCCTATGAACTGGGTTTCATCGTCGGCCCGCGCCTGAATGCGGCCGGACGACTGGAAGACATGGGGCTGGGCATCCGCTGCCTGCTGACCGATGACGACAATGAAGCCAACGAGATCGCCGCCAAACTGAATGCGCTCAATCAGGAGCGGCGCAGCATCGAAGCCGACATGCAGGATACGGCGCTGGCCAATCTGGATGCCTTCGACCCGGCGGAAAGTTATTCGCTGGCGTTGTTCAACGAAGACTGGCATCAGGGCGTGATCGGCATCCTTGCCTCGCGCCTGAAAGACAAGTTCCATCGTCCGGTGATCGCCTTCGCCCGCGCGCAGACCGGCGAACTGAAAGGCTCCGGACGCAGCATCCCCGGCCTGCACCTGCGCGACGCGCTTGATCTGGTTTCCAAACGGCAGCCGAATCTGATCCTCAAGTTCGGCGGCCATGCCATGGCGGCGGGGCTGAGCATCCCGGAAGATGCGCTGGATGCATTCCGCGTCGCGTTCGAAACCGTGGTGCAGGAGATGCTCGATAGCGAGGCACTGGTGCGCAGCATCGCCACCGATGGCGAACTGGATGCACAGGAATTTTCCCTGGGCATCGCACGCGAACTGCAAGCGCAGGTGTGGGGACAGGGATTTCCGGAGCCCTTGTTCAAAGGCGAGTTCCGCGTGCAGACCCAACGCATCGTGGGCGAGAAACACCTGAAGTTGAAGCTCGCCTCGCCGGTCGGCAATTTCGACGCCATCCGCTTCTTTCATGCCGATGCCGCGCCGGACACTGTGCATGCCGTGTACAGCCTGAGCATCAATGAATACAATGGTTCCGAGTCACTGCAACTGATCGTGCGCCACTGGTAAGGAGAAGCAACGATGGAATTCACTTTCCTGCAAAACAACGGCATCGAATTACTGCCGAAATTCCTCACCAGCATCGCCATCGGCCTGCTGATCGGCTTGGAGCGCGAACGCAATCCTTCCGCCAAAGCCGGGCTGCGCACCTTCGCGCTGGTCGCACTGCTCGGCACTTTGATGGGCATGCTGGCCGACCATCTGGATACATCCTGGCTGGTGATCGTCGGGCTGGTCGCCGTCGCACTGACCATCATCGCGGCATATCTCGGCGACGAACCCGACAAGCCGGATGCCGACCCCGGCACCACCACAGTGGTCGCCCTGATCCTGAGTTATGCGCTGGGCGTCATGATCTGGCTGGACATGTCGGAACTGGCGGTGATGCTGGCCATCGGCATCACCGCCCTGCTCTATTTCAAACCCGAATTGCGCGGCTTCTCGCAGCGTCTGATGCGGCGCGATCTGGTTGCCGTGCTGCAATTCTGCGTGCTTACTTTCATCGTGCTCCCCATCCTGCCCGACCAGAACTACGGCCCCTACGGCGCATTCAATCCGCATCAGGCATGGTTGATGGTGGTGCTCATCTCGGGGTTGAGTCTTGCCGGTTATACGGCACTGCATATCGTCGGCACGCGCCATGGCGCACCCTTGCTGGGTTTCTTCTGCGGCCTGGTGTCCAGCACCGCGACCACCCTGATCTACTCCAGACACGGCAAGGCAAGCCCGGCGCTCGCCAATCTGGCCGCGATGGTGATCGTGATCGCCAGCATGGTGGTGCTGCTGCGTTTATTGGTGGTGAGTTCCATTCTGGCCTTCGGTGCCTTGCCGGGCCTCGCGCCTGTCTATGCGGGCGGCCTGATCGCGGGACTCATCGCTTCATTCTACGCATGGAAACAAACCAGCAAGGGGCAGGAGTTGCTGGTTCCAGAAACCTCGAATCCGGCTGAATTGCATACCGCCATCGGTTTCGGATTGCTTTATGCCGTGGTGCTTATCGGTTCAGCATGGATGTCTGATCTGGCCGGCAGTCAGGGGCTGTATGCCGTCGCGCTGGTATCCGGATTGACTGATGTGGATGCCATCGCCCTGTCCAGTCTGCGCCTGTTCAATCTGGGACAGCTCAGCGAACAACAGACTGTAACCGCCATCGCCATCGCCTTCCTTTCCAATATGGCGTTCAAGCTCGGCATGGTCGCGTTCATCGCTGGCCGATCTTTGACACGACAGGTCGCGATCGGCTTCGGTGCCATCGCCTGCGGCGTCCTGCTGGGACTGTTTGCGCTATAATCGCGCCCCTTTCAAGCAGCGACAAACAGAACCGATCATGGAAGCCGAACAACTCAACGCCCTCACCGCCAAACTGCAAGATCTGCGCGCCCGCAACCTCGAATTACGGAGGTATCTTTGACTTCGATGGCAAGCAGGAACGCCTCGCCGAAGTCGCCGCGCTAGCCGAAGACCCCGCCATCTGGCAGGACGCCAAGCGCGCCCAGGATTTGGGCAAGGAGCGCAAGATGCTGGAAGGCATCGTGGTCAATCTGCAAAAGATCAGTCAGTCAGTCAACGACAACAGTGAATTGATGGGGATGGCGCTGGCCGAGAACGACGACGAGAGCCTGATGGGCATCGCCAGCGACGTCGAGCAGATCGAGAAGCTGGTCGCCGACCTGGAGTTCCGCCGCATGTTCTCCGGCGAGCTGGACTCTGCCAACTGCTTCCTCGACATTCAAGCCGGTTCCGGCGGCACCGAGGCGCAGGACTGGGGGGCCATGCTGTTGCGCATGTATATCCGCTACGCCGAACGCAAGGGTTTCACCGTCGAAGTGCTGGAACAATCCGACGGGGAAGTGGCCGGCATCAAGGGTGCCTCGCTCAAAATCAGCGGCGATTACGCCTATGGTCATCTGCGCACCGAGACCGGCGTGCATCGTCTGGTGCGCAAGTCGCCGTTCGACTCCGGCAACCGTCGCCACACCTCGTTCTCCAGCGTATTCGTCTATCCCGAGGTAGACGACTCCATCGAGGTCGACATCAATCCCGCCGACCTGCGCATCGATACCTATCGCGCGTCCGGCGCGGGCGGGCAGCACATCAACAAGACCGACTCGGCAGTGCGCATCACCCACATCCCGACCGGCATCGTGGTGCAGTGCCAGAACGACCGCTCGCAGCACAAGAACCGCGCCGAAGCGATGTCCATGCTGAAGTCGCGCATGTACGAGGAGGAACTGCGCAAGCGCAACGCGGAAAAACAGGCACTGGAAGACACCAAGTCCGACATCGGCTGGGGTCACCAGATCCGCTCCTACGTGCTCGACCAGTCGCGCATCAAAGACTTGCGCACCAACTTCGAAGTGGGCAACACCCAGGCCGTGCTCGACGGCGACCTCGACGATTTCATCGCGGCCAGCTTGAAGCAAGGCGTGTAATTCATGTCCGAGTTGGAGAACAGCGGGCTCTCCGAATTCTTCGTCGACGGCGTCGAGCCGGCCGACGTGCCGCAGTTCTTCCCGCTGTTCGCCGCCAGGCCGCTGATAGCCGCGATGATCGCGCTGTTCCGCGGCGGCGACGACGAGGTGATGGTGCGCCTGATGGTGCTGCGCGAAATCGGCCTGCGCGCCGACGCGCCGGAATGGTCGCGCAAGGAACTGAACGCCCGTTTTTCCTTCATTGCCGAAGCCAAGCTGAACACCGTGCTGAATCGCCTGCGCGAGCACGAACTGCTGCAGTGGGACAACGACCGCCACGTCTACCGGCTATCCTCCTCCGGACGCATGGTGCTGTCCGCGCTGTCCAGCCTGCTGTCGTTCGGCGACGAGCAGGACGGCGAACTGGGCTTCCTCGCCGCGCAGATCGCGGCAGGATATTCGATAGGCAAACTGTCTCCGGAAAATCTTGCACACCTGCTGGCGCGGCTGGGGGAGCTGGAAGAAGAGTTCTCGCAAGCGGTCTCTTCCGGCTCCGAATTCAAGCTGCGCGAAGCGCAAAGCAAACTTGCATCCGTACAAAAGTGGATGGACAAGGCCAACGAGGTGATGCGCGACCTTGCCGCCGACGGACTCGACGACGAAACGTGGAAACTGTCGCAGCAGATCGGCCAGCGCCAATCGCGGTTGATGCGCATGTCGTCGGTGTTCCAGCGCGAGCTCGCGGAGATCGCGCGCCAGCAGGTGCATCTGTCGCACGGCGGACTCAGCTCTTCCGAACTCGCCGCTTGGCTCAAGCAGCGCAGCGTGGACGAACTGGCCGGCTTCGCCGAGGCGCAACTCGCCGTCACGCCGGAGAGCACCTTCATCCTGCCGGACGTGATGTTGGACAACACCGAGGAATTCATCGAGCGCGAACAGCCCAACCGCCGCGTCTCCACCATGCCCTCGCCTTCCGAAGTCGAATACGTGGATGACATTCCGCTGGAGCCGCCGCCGCAACTGGCCGCGATGGTGCGTTTGCTGTCCGGGCTGGAAGCGCCGCTGGACCTGGCGGACGGCGTGGTCGGCGGCGGCTTCAGCGATGCGTCCTACCGCTTGTCGCTGCTGGCCTTCCTCGGCGAACGCAACGTCGATCCCGAACTGGCACCGCTGGCGCACCTGCCGCTGCGGCTGCGCTGGGACGAAAGTCCGGCACTGAAAAAAATCGGGCGCGACGGGATCGCCGCGATGAGCGGCGGACATGTCGAACCGCAACAGGAGAAAAAACCATGAACCATGACCACGCCGCGCGCCTCATCGCGCGCCTCTTGGCATTGCGCTACCTGCCGCGCGAAGACGCCGAAGTGCGCCGACTGCTGATCGATGCGGGATTCCGCGACGAAGTCGATCAACGCTTGGCCGCCAGCGGCCTGCACCTGCTGGCGCACCCTTTCGCCGCGCATGTCGGCGTCGCCCTCGCGCGCGAATGCGAAAGCGCGGTGTTCGAGCAGAACGACGCATGGCAAGCCAGCAACCTCGGCCTGCCCAAGGATGCGGTCGCGTTGCTGGTGATCCTGTGGGCGCTCATCATCCTGCCCAAGCGCGAACGCCAGTTGTCCGGCGAGGCCACACAAACCGAGGCGCAAAGCGAAATGTTCGAGACGGTGAAGCTCACGCCGCTGGCGCACGATACCTCGCGCGGCATCGCCGAAAACGTACTGCTGGAAGACTACGGCAAGCTGCTCGGCGGCAAGGCCCGCTTGCAACAGTTCGCCCTGCCGCAGTTGTCGCGCCTCGGCTTCATCGAGCGCAAGAACAAGATCATCCACGAAGGCCCGCTGCTCGACCTCGCCTTCGACTACGCCGAAATGGCCCCGCGCATCCTCAGCGGCGCGCTGGCCGACCTGCTGAAACAGCGCGGCATCCTGCGCGATGCGGAAGCAAGCGAGGAGTCCGAATAATGTTTCGTTTGATGGAACTGGAAACCGTCCACTGGGACTACTGGCGCAGCTTCAAGCTGCCGCTGGACGCCCCCATCGTCACCATCTCCGGCCCGAACGGCTCCGGCAAGACCACGCTGCTCGACGCGATGCGCACGCTGCTCGCGCTGGATTGCTCGAAAAAGCGCGACTACAAGCGCTACGTGCGCCGCAACGGCGAGGACTTCTGCTGGCTGCGCGGCGTGGTGGACAACCAGCGCCCGCAAGGCAGCGACCGGCGTCCCTTCGCCCTGCCCTACATGCAGGACAAGATCACGCTGGCCTGCCGCATCGACAAAAAAGGCGGCGACTGGACGCGCAAATACTGGATCGCCGACGGCGAGGTGAGCCTGCAGGAACTCGAACAGAAAGGCGAGGAATTCGGCGTGCGCGACTACCAGCGCGTGCTGCACAGCGCCGGCCTGTCGCCCGCCATCGCCCGCGTGCTGTCTCTGGAACAGGGACAGACCGACAAGCTGTGCGAGCTGTCGCACAAGGAATTGCTCGACCTGGTGTTCCAGGTGTTCGGCGACAAAGAAGTGCTGGAGCGCTACGAAGAGGCGCGCCACCACCAGGCGCACACCGCGCGCGAACTGGACGCCGCGCAGAACCAGCTGGAAGCGCTGGACAACAATCTGGAGAAGCACGAACAGAAGGTGAACCGTTTCCTCGAATGGAAGCGCCTCAACCAAGATCGTGTCACGCTGGTGTCGGAAACCCGCCCTCGTCTGGAGCACTATCTTTTGCAGCGCGAAGCCGACAGCGCCAGACGCACGTTGCAGGCACTGCGCAAAGAGTGGCGCGCCAAGCGCATCGAGCGCCAGAAACAGCAACTGGAAGCGCAAGTGCAGCAACAGGCGCTGGAAGCTGCGGAACTGCGTCGCCAAGCCGCACATGAGAACGAGCAGAACCAGCAGCGCGCCCTGAACGAATTGAACCTCCAACTCGGCGGCTGGGAAACAGTAGTTAAACAACAGCAACAGCTGGAACAACAGGCACATGCCAGCCAGACCGGCAAACTCGCCGACGCGCGCGAGATCGAGAAGATGGCAGGCAAACGCGACAGCCTGCGCCTGCGCATCACCGAGTTGGAACAGCAGCAGCGCCAGCTCGACGAGATGCTGGAGAACCTCGCTGCCGGCCGCCGCGCCGACCCGCACGATGTCACCGCCTTCCGCCAAGCTTTGAGCAATACCGGCATCGAACACGACCTGCTGTCGGATGTGGTGGAGATCGTTGATCCCGCTTGGCAAGCCGCGGTGGAAGCCGTGCTCGCTCCTTCTGCGCACATCGTCCTACTTGCCCATAGCAATGATGCAGCGCAGGCCATGTCGCTCGGCGAGAAGCTGCGTTATCGCCAGTTCATCGTGCCGGAATGCACCGCCGCCGGGCTCGCCCCCAAAGGTTCACTACTGGAAGTGGTGCGCTTTTCCAAGCCGGTGCCGGAATGGCTGCTGCGCACGCTGGAGCGCACCCGCCGCGTGGAAGACGCCGCCGAAGGCAGCAAGCTGCCGCGCGGCGAAGACTGGATTACGCGGCAAGGCTATTTGCGCGAACGCCGGGGTGGACGTTATGCCGCACCCGAGCATGCGCGTTTCGGCAAGGCGCGGTTGGAAGCCATGCGCGAACAGCGCAGCAGCATCGAGAAATCACTGACGCCGCTGCGCGAACAGGTCAGCGAACTGACCTCGCGCATCCGCACCCAACAAGCGCAGCTGGCTGGAGTGGATGCTGCCGCGCAACTGGCCGCGCGCGCCGAAGAGTTCGCCGAGGCGCGTCTGCATTACGATGCGCTGGTGCAGCGCCGCCGCGAAAACACCGTGCTACAGGCGCAGCAGGAACGCACCCAGGCTGACGATGCCGCAGTAGCCGCACGCGGCGAGCTACAGAGTATCGAGCACTGCGTGAAGGCGCTGGAGCGCGAGATCGCCAGCAAGGAAAACCGCGCCGGGCGCGAGGAACAAATTCGCCGTCTGCAAACGCTGCGACACAACCGCAGGCAATTCCCCGCAGGCTGGTGCAACGAAGAAGCCAACCGCCAGATCGCCGACAAATATCGTGACACCACCAACATCGACCTGCGCATCGAAGAGATCAAACGTCGCTTCAATGATGAGTCATGGGAGACCGACGAGACGGTGGTCATGCTGCGCGACAAGATTCGCGATGACTACCAGCGCATGGAGCGCGACCTCGACACACGCCGCCGCGACAACGAGACAGCGCGCGGCCAGACCGATGCCGCTCGTGAGCAATACATCGCGGTGCTAAAGCACACCGTCAGCCGCTACGTGAAGAACACCCGCACGCTCGGCGAGCTCGCCGGCATCAAGGTGGAACACGAGCCCGTGGCGCTGGAGAACAACGATCTGTCGCTGGCGCAGGCCGGACTGGCGGTGCGCTTCAATTTCGACGACAAGGGCTTCATGGGCATGAACGACGGCGACGCCTCCGGCGGCCAGCAGGTAATGAAATCGCTGATCCTGCTGGTCGCGCTGATGATGGAAGAGTCGCGACCCGGCGGCTTCGTGTTCATCGACGAACCCTTCGCCCACCTCGACATCGTCAACATCGAGCGCGTCGCCAAGTTCCTCAAGGCCACACGCGCGCAATACCTGCTCACCACGCCGGTCACGCACAACGTCAACGTGTACGACCCCGCGATGCTGACGCTGGTGACCTTCAAGAAAAAACCGGACGAACCCTGGGCGCCCGGCGTGAAGGTGCTGGTGCGCGAGCGTAATGGCTGATTGGCTGACCGAGCCGCTGGACAAGCGCACCGTCTGCCGGAAGCGGCGGCGCTCGATACCCGGCCCGCCGCAGCCGCTGGACGCGCTGCCCGCCGAATGGCGCGGACTGCTCGCCCGCTGGGTGCGGCACGGCGGCAACAGCCGCTGGGAAACGCTGCGCAAGGATGCGGGCGCGACCCGCGTGCAACTGGCCGACGCATTGCTCGACTGGCTGCTGCGCGCAGGCTGGTGCGCCGTCACCGAGCAATGGAAACTCGGCGCGTGGTGGCCGCAACAAATCGAACTGCTGAACATTGCGCAACTGCGCGCCGCACTCGGCCTGCGCGACAAGGACGACGAAACGCTGCGCTGGCAGGCAATCCGCACGGCGCTGCAAGCGCTGGATAACGAAGCGCTGCTTCCCGCCGTCCTCGCGCTCGACGCATTGCCGGTGCAACGCGCGCTGGCGCGGCAGGATTTGATTTTCAAACTGCACGACTGGCAGATGCGGCAGCAAAACGGCACGCGCCGGGATTTCGCGCTGTTCGCCCGCAACGATACCAAAGCCCTCACCGATAGCGAATGGAACTGGCTGGAGTCGGCGACCGACCTCGCCGAATTCGGCATCGAGCGCCATACCCCGCTGCTGCTGATCGCCGCACCGCTGGCGTTACGGATGCCGCATGGGCAACTCGACCTGTCCGCCTGTCCCGACTTCGCCGCACTCACGCCCGCCACAATACAAGCCGCAACGGCGGCTTCCGGCACGGTCAGCCGCTGGCTGCTGGTGGAGAACCGCACCAGCTTCGAACGCGCCGCACGCAGCCGCGCAGCGGATAGCGGCGTGATCTGGCTGCCCGGCTTCCCGCCAAGCTGGTGGCGCGAGGGCGTCGGCCGCCTGCTCGACCTCGCACCCGCGCCCGCGCAACTGGCCTGCGATCCCGACCCGGCGGGCATCGCCATCGCGCTCAAGGCCGCCGCACTGTGGCGCGAGCGCGGACTGGCATGGCTGCCGTGGAAAATGTCCGCCGCCGACCTCGCTTCGTTGAATGCGCGCAAGCCGCTGACCGAAAGCGACAAGCTGCAATTGGCCGCCCTGCAACAGGAACCTGCTCTGCCCGCCCCGTTCATGATATTGCTGGAATGGATGCGGGAACATGGCGAAAAGGGCGAGCAGGAAGGGTATCTGTAACCCTAGAAACCCCGTCGCTGTGCTATATTTCGCGCCGCTTTTATTCAACCCAGTCATACGGAACAGCATGAGCAACCAACCCAACATCCCAGCCCTAGACGAGAACCAGATCATTGCCGAACGCCGCAGCAAGCTGAAGGCGCTGCGCGAACAGGGCGTCGCCTTTCCCAATGACTTTGACCGCAAGCATCTGGCTGCCGACTTGCACGCCGCTTTCGGCGAGAAAAGCAATGATGAGCTGGAAGCCGAGCAGATCCCGGTTGCCGTTGCCGGCCGCATGATGTTGAAGCGGGTGATGGGCAAGGCCAGTTTCGCCACCATTCAGGATGTGAGCGGCCGTATGCAGCTATTCATCAGCAACGACATCACCGGCGAAGATGCGCACACCGTGTTCAAGCATCACGATCTGGGCGACATCCTTGGCGCGACCGGTGTGCTGTTCAAGACCAAGACCGGCGAATTGTCGGTACGCGTCACCGAGGTGCGCCTGCTGACCAAGGCGTTGCGTCCGCTGCCGGAGAAGTTCCACGGGCTGACCGATCAGGAACAGAAATATCGCCAGCGTTATATCGATCTGATCACCAACGAGCAGACGCGCAAGACGTTCATGATCCGCTCCAGGATCGTGCAGGCGATCCGCGAGTTCTTCGCGCGCCACGATTATCTGGAAGTCGAGACGCCGATGTTGCACCCGATTCCGGGCGGCGCATCGGCCAAGCCTTTCGTCACGCACCACAACGCGCTGGATATGGAGATGTATCTGCGCATCGCGCCGGAGCTGTATCTGAAGCGACTGGTAGTGGGCGGTTTCGAGAAGGTGTTCGAGATCAACCGCAACTTCCGCAACGAGGGTTTGTCGACGCGCCACAACCCCGAGTTCACCATGATCGAGTTCTATGAAGCCTATCGCGATTACAAATATCTGATGGACTTCACCGAGCGCCTGTTTTCCGAAGTGGCGCGCAGGGTGCTGGGCACGACCGTCATCAGCTATCAGGGTAAGGAGCTGGACTTGGGCAAACCCTTCCACCGTCTGACCATGGTGCAGGCGATCCGAAAATACCATCCGCAGTTCACCGATGCGCAGTTGAACAACCGCGATTTCCTAGTCAACGAACTGCAAGACCTGAAAGCCAAGTACAAGCCGGAAGACGGCGTGGGCGGTCTGCAACTCTCTTTGTTCGAGGAACTGTCCGAGCATCTTCTGTTCGAGCCGACTTTCATCGTCGATTACCCGGTCGAGGTGTCGCCGCTGGCGCGCGCCTCGGACAAGAACCCCGGCATCACTGAGCGCTTCGAGCTGTTCATCGTCGGCCGCGAGATCGCCAACGGTTTCTCCGAGCTGAACGATTCCGAAGACCAGGAAGCGCGCTTCGATGCGCAGGTGGCGGCGAAAGAAGCCGGCGACGAGGAAGCCATGTTCAAGGATGCAGATTACATCCGCGCACTGGAACACGGCCTGCCGCCGACCGCGGGCGAAGGCATCGGCATCGACCGGCTGGTGATGCTGCTGACCGATGCCGCCAGCATCCGCGACGTGATTCTGTTCCCGCACATGCGTCCGGAATGAACTGACTGCCATGCCTGCCAGCGATAACAAACGGCTGCTTGAATGCTACCCGCTGCTGGGCGAACTGGCACCGGCGCGTTTTTCGGAACTGTTCGATCAAAGCTCGGTGATGCGTCTGCCGACCGGCACGGTGATCTTCGACGAGAACCAGCCCTGCCAGGGATTCCCGTTATTGCTCTCGGGCAGCGTGCGCGTCATCAAGTCTTCCGCGAACGGGCGCGAACTGCAACTCTACCGGGTAGGCGAAGGGGAAAGTTGCATCCTCACCAGCAGTTGCCTGCTGGGACACAGCAACTATCAGGCGCGCGGCATCGTCGAGCAGGATGTGGAAATGATCGTTTTGCCGCCTGCCTCGTTCCGCACCCTGATGGCGGACTGTGCGCCATTCCGCGATTACATCTTCAGCCTGTTCGCGGAGCGTCTCACCGATCTGATGGAATTGGTCTCGGCTGTGGCATTCCAGAAGCTGGATCAAAGGTTGGCCGCGCTGCTGCTTTCACGTCCCAGCCCGCTTTATTCGACGCATCAGGCGATCGCGGATGAATTGGGCAGCGCGCGCGAGATGGTGAGCCGCCTGCTCAAGGGCTTCGCCGATCAGGGCTGGGTCAAACTGGGACGGGAACAGATCGAGGTGATCGACCGCAGCGCTTTGAATCGCCTGGCCTCGAACTGATCATCTCGCCTTCAACACAAAAGCCATCATCGAACGCAGCTTGGCCGGACGCACCGGTTTGTGCAGTAGATGCATGCCCTTGTCCGCCACCAGTTTCAAGACTTCCGGGGAGGTATCACCGCTGACGAGTATGAAGGCCGGTTTGTGCGCGTTGCGCTGGTTGATAAGTTCGGCCAGCGCTACCCCGGTTCCGTCGGGCAAGCGGTAATCACAAATCACCAGTTCGAATTGTGCCTGTTCGAATCTCTGCACGACTTCCGCCAAACTTTCGGCCATCTCGACCTTGCCCCCCCATGCCTCGATCAACCCGGCGGTCCCTTTGCGCACAAGTTCGTCATCATCCACTATCAGTACACGCCGGCCGGTAAACGAACCTTCGGTTTCCGCGGGCCGACCGGCAACGGCTGAACTGCCATGCGACAACAGATCTTTCAAATCAGGAACGCGCGGCACTTCAAGGGCGAAGACTGCCCCGCGCCCCGGGCTTGAGCAAAGATACAAGGGGTGATTCAGCAGTCTGGATGAACGCTGCACGATGGGCAGGCCCAGCCCCAATCCCTTACTCCTATCGCGGGCGGAATTCTCCAGCTGCACGAATTCCCTGAAGATATTTTCCTGCTCATCCGGCGGGATGCCGGGACCATTGTCACGCACCTCGAAGCGCAGGCGGTCGCCCCGTTTGCGACATGCCAGCAACACGCAACCGTGATGCTGCGTATAGCGGATCGCATTGCTGAGCAAGTTCATCAGGATGCGTTCGAGCAGTATCGGGTCGCTCCTCACGCGGGACTTCGTGGTATGTATTCGCAAATTGATCGATTTTGCCCTGGACAAAGGCTCATATGCTTCAGTCAGACGGCGCAACAGCGTAGCGATTTCGATCTCTTGCACCTGCGGCACGATGACGCCCGCATCCAGCTTTGAAATATCCAGCAGCGAATCCAGCAGGCCCGACATTGCCGTCACGGACTCCTCGACCTTTTCCACGATCTTGCGTTGCTCGGGCGTTTCGAGGCGATTCTGCAACTCCCCCATGAACAGGCCAAGCGCATGCATGGGCTGGCGCAGGTCGTGGCTGGCCGCTGCCAGGAAACGGGTCTTGTCAAAGTTGGCTTTTTCCGCGTGCTCTTTCTGACTCCGCAAGGCAGTCGTCGCATCGTCGATGCGCTGCTGCAGATGTTCACGCTCTTGCTGCAACTGCGATGCCATCTCGTTGATGCCTTGTGCCAACTCGTTCAGTTCGATCACTTGCATCTCGCCGATGCGCGTCTCCAGCCTGCCGCCCCCGATATCCCGCACCGCAGTACGCATACCCATGATCGGCAACGTGATCCTGCGCGCGACGCGCATCGCCACCAATACTGCAAGCAATAGCACCATGGCGGTAAGGGTCAGATTCATGACAACCATCCGAACCTTTTCATTATTCAGCCGATTCTTGCCCAGCACGATGAAGACACCGCCCAGGGCACTGCCCATGTTTGGCGTATCCGCCACGTCCGTATCATCCAATAACAATTGGGTCGTTACAATGGCGCGGTAAACAGCAAGCGAATGGCCGTCCTCCCGCAGAGTTTGCCCGGATCGCCAATCGGGCGGAATGATTTGTTGGTCTGTCGCACCGTTGGCACTTGCCAGAATCTGGCCTTCAGTGCCGAGAATGAATACCCCGATCACATCTTGTTGGGCGAGGACCACTTCTGCCTGTTGCTGCAACAGAACACGATTTCCGGAAAATGCCGCGTACTCGCTGGAGGATGCGAGCTGACGCGCGATCAGACTCGCGCGGTCTTTTAACACCCGGTCAAGATCGGCTATTCGGGACAGGATGAATGAGGTTTCCAGCAGCACGGCCAGAATCAATATGGGAATCAGCGCGACGGCCATTGTTTGGCGCTCAATGCCGTATTTTTTCATGGCCTCCCCCCGATCTCGGCGCGCAGTTGTTCCGCGCTTTTTATCGTCAACCCGAGTGAACGGGCGACTTGCGTGTTAACCGCCACCTCAAATTCACGAGGATACTGATAGTCAGGCAGCTTCCTTGTCTTGGCAAATTGACCAACTATCTGCGCGGCCTGGTTTGCCATTTGTAATGGTGTGCTATACACAGCGCATAAAGCCCCGGCCTTTACGTAATTTTGCGACAAACCGATCATCGGCACGTGCCGACGGTAAGTCTCCAGCAATATATTGCGAATGGTATCCGAACGATAGACTTCTGTATCAGGCAGAACCAGCAGCACATCACTGTCGTTCAGCACCCGCGAGAGTCGGCTCGCAAGCTGTTCCGGCGTCCGCACTTTCTCAATATGCAGGCTAAATCCCATAGTTGACGACAGCTTTCTCAGTGACACCAGTTCGGGTGTCTCACCGGAAATCAATGCACCAATGGATCGGGCATGAGGCAAAGCCGCGCGCAACAGCGAGAATTGGCGCTCGGTAGGCTGATCCATGTAGATACCGGATGCTGTCAGGTTGCTGTCGCGCTTGATCTTATCCAGTTCAGCGCGACCGACCATAACGTTCAATACCGGAATGGATGAATTTCTGAAGCGCCCTGCGGCACCGCCTCCGATCACAACAATCAGCTCGGCGTGCGTGACATCAGCCGATGGCATGATCCGGATATCCTGGCTGGATTCGAGAGAATTTCGCAACGCTGATTCGAAAGCAAGATAAACCCCGTGCTCTCCACCCGGCTCCAATGCGACCTTGAGCGGTGCCGCGTGTGTTGCATGTATACAGGATATGCAACACATGGACAGCAGCAGCCGGATCGCGGCGATCCGGAAGAGTCTCGCCAGTTGCGCGAAGCTAATAACGGAAAGTGGCGAGCAGATAGGCACGTCGGTCGAGGTTTGGACTACCTTGTTGAGGGATGCTCGAGTATTCCGTGTGGCTGTCCCGGAACAGATTCTGCACCACCAAAGATACCTCTCCTCCACCGACTTCATCCCGCTTACCCAAGGCGCGGGTTATTTTTATATCGACTCTGTGCATCGGGCTCTGTGCGTACTGGGCATCCAGCACCTGAACCTCATCCTGAAAATAATATCCTGCACTGACAGCCAATTCGGCATTGATCTTTTGATCGACCAGCAAGCTCCCGCTGTTAACTGGAACGATCTTCGGACACTGGCTCAACATCTTGCTGTATGCATCCTGAATGACCGAAAGCCCAATATTGGTTGGGAGACCATCCGGGGCGCAGCTCGCATGCTGGCGTGCATAGTTGAATGTCAGCGAGCCGTTTTCATTCCAATGATATTTCAGGGTACTTTCCCAGCCAAAAAACTCGACCTGATACACATTCTTGAAGCTGTTGTATACCGCCGCGTTGACTATCACCGGATCGACAAATATCAGCTTGCTGAGATGATCTGCATAGACGCGCGTATCAATCGTCAAGCCCATATCGGGGAACCGCCCCATATAACCGATCTCACGAGACAGCATCCTCTCCGGTTGAACACCGCCCTGCGCCCATACCGGATGGTCTGCAGTAAGACCAGTATTACCATATTCCTCGCCGGTGGCCGCATTTCGATATGCGAGCGAAGTGCCGATGCGTACCGTCTGATTCGGCTGCAGGTGGTAGTTGAACGATAGACGAGGCGAAACATTGCTATGCCCCATCGCATCATCCTCCCACATTGCCCCCGCATTCACGACAGCCGAATCGCCAATCCGCAATTCATCATGGGCAAATGCACGGGGCTGGGTCAATGTTGGCGCAGCCACAACGAAGAATTGCGGTGAAGTCGCTTCATCCGAACGAATGCCGACTCCCCAAACCAGCCTGTTGTCCGGGTTCCATTGGCTGATATGCTGAAGCTCAATGTCATGCCGATTGACCTTGTTGGATTCCGGAATGTGCGTCTGGTAATCATCAAAACGAGAATGCGTGTGCTGGTAATTGATGCGCAACTCCCCGACCGTCTCCAGCGAGCGGGTCCATATCAATTGCTGGTAATCGTAACTTGATTGCGTGTCACGGAACGGACTCGTCGCCCGGCCCACGACCCCCTCGCCCCGGGTCGCCTCGCTATAGCCCAATTGAATATCAAAACTATCGGTAGTATTGGGATGATAGTTACCGCGCCAACTGAGCATGCGAGTGCGATTGTCGTCATTGATCAAAGGCCAGTCATAGCCCTGATCCGCGCGATAACCGATGCCTAGCTTTTGATCCATGATGGAAGAACTTTGCCCGAATATCGCCGAAAGATCGGACACGCCATTTCCGCCCAGCGCCACCGAAACCTGATCCGGCGCAAGTGCACCCGGTTCCCGCGTGATGATGTTTATGACCCCCTGGGTTGAATTCGCCCCCAGCGAGGCGGCTGAAGGGCCGCGTACGACTTCAATACGTTCGATATCGTCCATCAAGACCGGGATGTTGTCCCAGATCACTGCGCCGTTGGGTGGCAGATAGACACTACGGCCATCAACCAACACCTGCATGCGACGCGCATAGTTGTCTGTAGTGCCATGATAGGACACGAATGAGGCATGACCGTTCTGGCTTCCCACATACATGCCCGGCACCAGGCGAAATAGCTCGGACAATTTCCGGAAACCGGAGGCGCGGATCATTTGCTGATCGATCACGGTAATCGCATTGGGTGATTCATCAAGCGGTTGTTTAAGCCGGGATGGGGTGAGTACGACCGGCACGTCGAGAAAGAAAGCCTGCTCGGGATCCGAATCGCCGGCTGCCTGCACTGCGCTGAGAAACGGAAGTGACGCCAGTATAGCGAACGCGGTTGCCAGTGAATCACGTGGAGAGAAGATCAATCCGCCATACCTCTTGCCGGTCAAATAGAGCTAACGGAACAGATTGTAAGGTAATTATCTGCAGGACTAACAAAAATATAACGACAGGACAGCAGCCCGTTGATCAACTGAAATGAAAAATCCGGCGGAGCCGGATTTTCTATCTTTGCACTATTTTTATTATCCTGGTCGGGGCGAGAGGATTCGAACCTCCGACCACTTGGACCCCATCCAAGTACGCTACCAGGCTGCGCTACGCCCCGAGGGCGCGGATTATAGCAGAGCACATTTATTTTGTAGCGTGATTTGGAACGAATACAGCAATCAAGCACGCAAAGTTTTAAGTATGTCACTCAACTCCCGACGCAACTCGGGAATGGCCATGACATTCACCGCCGAACTTGCGTGTGCCTCAGATACTGCTTCGGGTGTTTGAGTATGTGCTTGATCGAGTCTGCTGCGCGCGCCGCTGATGGTAAAACCCTCCTCGTACAACAACTGGCGGATACGACGGATGAGAAGTACCTCATGGTGCTGGTAGTAGCGCCGGTTGCCGCCGCGCTTGAGCGGCTTGAGCTGGGTGAACTCCTGCTCCCAGTAGCGCAGCACATGCGCCTTGACTCCGCATAGCGCACTGACTTCACCGATCGTGAAATATCGCTTTGCGGGAATCGGCGGCAAGCCGGAATTAGTTACTTGCAGTTCCATGATAGGTCGTCTCTACCATGCTCTTGAGCTTCTGGCTGGGATGAAAGGTGACTACCCGGCGCGCCGTGATCGGAATTTCTTCCCCGGTTTTTGGATTGCGCCCCGGACGCTGCGGTTTGTCGCGCAACTGGAAATTGCCGAACCCCGAAAGCTTGACGCTGTCTCCCTGAGCAAGTTGCATCCTGATCTCTTCAAAAAAAGCTTCGACCATGTCCTTGGCTTCGCGCTTGTTCAGGCCGACCTTCTCGAACAGCAAGTCCGCCAGCTCGGCCTTCGTCAATGTAGATATCATCATTTCCCCCTTAACTTCGCGCCTATTTTAGGCAATGCCTCGACCAACATGGCAATGCTCGGCTCTATCTCAGAATCTGTAAGTGTTTTTTGAGTATCTTTTAACAACACACGGAATGCAAGGCTTTTTTTTCCTTCCTCTACACCCTTCCCCCGGTACACATCGAATAATGCCAACTCCGCCACATAGGGTGCATTTTGACTATTCAACACATCCAGAAGCGTCTGCACATCGATTTCTTCATTAACCAACACGGCGATGTCTCGGCGCACGGCCGGGAACCTGGAAATATCTTCAACTCCGGGAACCGCAGATTGCAGCAGCGCATTCAGCTTCACTTCGAACCAGACCGCAGGCAGCGGCATACCGTACTGCTGCTGCCATTGCGGATGCAGCTCACCCAACCAGCCAATAGCGATTCCATCGAGCAAAACTCGCGCGGATCGGCCCGGATGCGAGGCCGGGTACTCTGCGGCCTGGAAGGTCAGAATGCGGGGGGCGAACAAGGCTTCAAGGTCGCTCTTCACATCATAGAAATCGACATTGCGTGCGGCAGTTCCCCATTGCTCCGGAACTGAAGCGCCATAGGCCAATCCCGCCAAGCGCTCCTCCTGGGAATAGCCGCCCGCCTCCGCCTTGAAGCAGCCACCTATTTCAAATATTCGAACGCGCGGCTGCTTGCGGGCGAGATTGGTGCGCAAGGAATCAAGCAAGCCGCCCAGCAGACTGCTGCGCATCACACTCATCTGGCTGGCTATCGGGTTCATCAAGGCAACGGGGGCGGAATTCCCGCACAGGTCTCGCTCCCACTGCGCCTCGACAAAAGAATAGTTGATGGTTTCCTGATAGTCGCGTAGCACCATGATCTGGCGCACTTTCGACAAAGGACGCTCTGCCTCGAAATTCGGCAGGATAGTCATGTTCGCCTGGATAGGTGCAGGTTGTATCTGCTCATAGCCGTGCACGCGGGCAATTTCTTCGACCAAATCTTCTTCGATAGCAATATCGAAGCGATAACTGGGCGGTGTTACGGTGAAATCATCGCCATTTTTCCGGAAAGTCATGCCCAGACTTGAAAGTATTTGAGCGATCTCGTCAGATTGCAGCGAAACACCCAGAATGCGCGGCACGCGTGAACTACGCAGAGTCACTGGTGCGCGAGATGGCAATTCATCTTGTACCGCAGTCACCTGCCCCGCCTCCCCTCCACATATGTCGAGGATCAATTGCGTAGCACGATCAAGCGCGATTTGTGTCGCGGCAAAATCAACGCCGCGCTCAAAACGGTAGGAAGAATCCGAACTAAAACCAAGGCGGCGAGATTTTCCAACGATTACACTGGGCACAAAGAACGCGCTTTCAAGGAAAATGTCCGTGGTCGCATCATCGACTGCGGAGTCGGCACCACCCATCACACCCGCCAGCGCGACCGGCCCTTTGCCGTCGGCGATCACCAGCATGTCCTCTTGCAATTCGACTTTCTGCTCGTTCAGCAGCGTCAGCTGTTCTCCTGCCTTGGCAAAACGCACTTCGATATCGCCGCTTAGTTTATTCAAATCGAAGGCATGCAGCGGTTGACCCAGCTCAAGCAGCACATAGT
>WOYI011143184.1_pt1 | contig 21004 bp, 17 predicted proteins | sample 6423411 | NCBI WGS metagenome assembly WOYI01 (sample SAMN13441803, study PRJNA592873) | oil field metagenome | biome: oil field; feature: oil-well bore; material: oil-contaminated soil; isolation source: oil-contaminated soil from oil-well borehole | place: Germany: Wietze | collected 2016-10-18 ... | reverse complement strand
CGATATGCCGCCGACATCATCCAGGGCCTCCAGCACGATGGGATGGCAATTCGAGTGACGGGCAAGTTCCAGCGCGGCGGTGAGGCCGGCGGGGCCGGCGCCGATGATGAGCACGGTTTGATTCATGAGGAGATGTTCAGGGTTGTGGCGTTGTCCGCAGGTGGAGAAAACAGCAGCCAGCGGCGCAGGGAAAAGTTGAAAAACAGGATGACTGCCGTGGCGACAATTTTTGACAGCAAATAATGTATCCCGGCGTATTCCGTTAGCAACCAGAGCAACAAATTGTTGAGCAGCAGGGCGATCAGGCCGATGGCGCTAAACACCAGGAATTCGTGCCAGGGGTTGGGCATGCGGCGGAAATCAAAAACCCAGGCGAGGCAAAGCAGGTAGTTGATGGTAAGGCCGACGCAAAAAGCGAGCGAGGCAGAGAGAAGATAGTGGATGCCGACATGCTCTGTAAGAAAATAAAGACAAGCAAAGTCCGCCGCAAAGCTTAATCCGCCAACGCCGAGATAACGAATGAATTGCCAGGTGAGCAGAGAAGAAAAATTCGGTTTCATCAGCGAGTTTGCGCAAGCACCAGTGTCAGGTAAATTACGCGGTGTAGACTACTTGAGGATCGGCTATTTCGGGGCGTATCCATCTTCCGATAAGAGGCGTAAAACAAATGAACTTCGATAAAGAACTCGATGCGCGTGGCTTGAAATGTCCGCTGCCGATTTTGCGCACCAAGAAGGCACTGGTTGAGTTAAAGTCCGGCCAGGTGTTGCGAATACTGGCGACAGACCCTGGCTCGGTACAAGACTTTGCCGCATTTTCTCGCCAGACAGGTAATGCCTTGCTTGGCAGCCAAAGCCATGAGGGTGAGTTTGAGTTTTTCATGCAGCGCAAATAAGCGGCATCAATACGCAAGACTCAATATTCAGTGGATCGGTCTGCAATCAACTTGAAACCAACCGCGATATTTGTGCGGCGAGCTTGTCGCGTAGCGCGATAAATCCCGCCAGCCGCTCGCGCTCCTGCGCGACGACATTGGCCGGTGCGCGTTCGACAAAGCTCGCGGTTTGCAGCTTGGTTTCGGCTTTGCTGATTTCACCTTCAATGCGCGTGAGTTCTTTGCCGATGCGCTCTTTTTCAGCGGCGACATCGATCTCGATTTTCAGCATCAGGCGGAAGTCGCCGACGATTTGCACCGGGGCGTCGGTGTCGGGCAGGGTATCAACCACGCTGACGTCGGATAGCCTGGCCAGCGCGGCAAGATAGGGCGCGTAGGCTTGCAAGGCCGCCGTGTCATCATCGCCGACTTTTTGAGACACCGCGCGCCCTGTCGCGATCAACGGCACTTTTTGCGCGGGCGATAAATTCATCTCGCCACGCAGGCTGCGGCAGGCGTTTACCATGTCCTTCAATAGCGCAACCCATGCTTCGGCGAAGGGGTCGATGGCGATTTGATTGGCTTGTGGATAGCGTTGCAGCATGATGGATTCGCTGCCGTTGCCCGTTGCTTTTCCTGCAATCGGCGCCACCTTCTGCCACAGTTCCTCGGTAATGAACGGGATCAGCGGATGCACCACGCGCAACACGGTTTCGAGTACGCGGATCAGCGTGCGGCGTGTTCCGCGCTGCTGCGCTTCATTGCCGTTTTGCAACTGCACTTTGGCGAGTTCCAGATACCAGTCGCAGTATTCATCCCAAATGAATTCATACGCGGCCTTGGCGAGCAAATCGAACCGGTAGTCGGCAAAATGCCTGGCCGCATCGCTTTCCAGCGCTTGCAGGCGGCTGATGATCCAGCGGTCGGCGGGCGACAATTCAATCGGCCCGATGCCGCCGCAGGCGGCGGCGTCTTGTGCGGGCGGAATGCCGCAGTCCTTGCCCGCGCAATTCATCAGCACAAAGCGCGTGGCGTTCCACAGCTTGTTGCAGAAATTGCGGTAGCCTTCGCAGCGCTGCATGTCGAACTTGATGTCGCGTCCGGGGCTGGCCAGGCTCAAAAAAGTAAAGCGCAGCGCATCGGTGCCAAAGGCGGGGATGCCATTGGGAAATTCCTTCTTCGTGCGCTTTTCGATCTTGGGCGCGTCTTTCGGATTCATCAGCCCCGTGGTGCGTTTTTTCACCAGATCATCGAGCGAAATGCCGTCGATCAAATCAATCGGGTCGAGCACATTGCCTTTGGACTTGCTCATTTTCTGGCCTTCGGCGTCGCGGATCAAACCATGCACATAGACGTGCTTGAAGGGGATTTTGCCGGTGATGTGCTTGGTCATCATCACCATGCGCGCGACCCAGAAAAAGATGATGTCAAAGCCGGTGACGAGCACTGTGGACGGCAGGTAAAGATCGAGTGCGGGATTGGATTTTGCGGGATATTCCGGCGTCCAGTCGAGCGTGGAAAACGGCCATAAGGCCGAGGAATACCAGGTGTCGAGCACATCTTCATCACGCGTGAGCTTGCCGGTATAGCCCTCTTTTGCGGCGAGTGATTGCGCTTCGGCCTCGCTATGCGCAACGATGATTTTTCCTGCGTCGGTGTACCAGGCCGGAATCTGATGTCCCCACCAGAGCTGGCGCGAAATGCACCAGTCCTGGATGTTGTTCAGCCACTGGTTATACGTATTCACCCAGTTTTCCGGCACGAACCTGATCTCACCCGAGGAGACAGCTTCCAGCGCTTTGCCAACGATGGACTGGCCATCCGCGCCCGGTTTGCTCATGGCCACGAACCATTGGTCGGTAAGCATCGGTTCGATGATGACGCCAGTGCGGTCACCACGTGGCACGGTGAGCTTGTGCGGCTTGACGCTTTCCAGCAGGCCAGCGGCTTCGAGGTCGGCGATGATGATGCGGCGCGCTTCAAAACGGTCGAGGCCGCGATATTTTTCCGGCGCGGCTTCATTGATCTTCGCTTCCAGGGTGAGGATGGAAATCATCGGCAGTTGATGCCGTTGCCCCACGGCATGGTCGTTGAAGTCATGCGCTGGCGTGACTTTCACCACGCCGGTGCCGAAGTCCTTGTCCACGTAGCTATCGGCGATAACTGGAATCTCGCGATTACATAATGGAAGAATAACGTGCTTGCCGATGAGATGCTGATAGCGTTGATCGTCTGGATGCACCATCACTGCGACGTCGCCGAGCATGGTCTCCGGCCGCGTCGTGGCAACCGTCAAATGCCCGCCGCCACTGTTGTCAACCTCAGCTAGTGGATAGCGAATGTGCCACATCGAGCCGTCTTCTTCGGTGTTCACCACTTCCAGGTCGGAGACCGCCGTACCCAGCACCGGATCCCAATTCACCAGCCGTTTGCCGCGGTAGATCAGGCCTTCGTTGTACAGCCGAACAAAGGTTTCGGTGACGGTTTTTGACAGCCCGGCGTCCATCGTGAAGCGCTCGCGCGACCAGTCCGGGCTGGTGCCCAGGCGGCGCATTTGCCGGGTGATGGTGTTGCCCGAAAACTCCTTCCACTCCCAGACTTTTTCGATGAATTTTTCGCGGCCCAGATCATGGCGCGAGATGCCCTGCGCATCGAGCTGGCGCTCGACGACGATTTGCGTGGCGATGCCCGCGTGATCGGTGCCCGGCTGCCACAAGGTGTTGTCGCCGCGCATGCGGTGGTAGCGGGTCAGCGCATCCATGATGGCCTGGTTGAAGCCATGGCCCATGTGCAGCGTGCCGGTCACATTGGGAGGGGGCAGCAGGATGCAGAAATTGTCGGTTTTGGTGGTGTCCAGCCCCGCAGCAAAGTAGCCACGAGATTCCCAGATCGGATACCAGCGTTTTTCGATTTCAGCAGGTTCAAAGCTCTTGGCAAGTTCCATGGGGCACGCAGATGGCGAAAAACGTCAATTCTAGCGGAAGCCAATGTTAACCTGCGCTAAAAGTCGGCTGCGCCGAGTTTTCCGTTATCATTGCGGCCTCTCGCAGAGAGTTCTGCACTGCCTTCTTTTATTCATTTTTATTCATGATTCGTAAGCTGTTTCACCGCGTTTTTCGTCGCGGCGGCCCGCTGCCTTTGGGTACGCCGGGTAAGCCGGGGCTGATTCCTTTGGCTCGCCATGGTATCCACCGTGATAGTGTCTCGCCCGGCGCGCGGCGCACGTGCGAGGCACTGCAAAAGGCGGGTTACACCGCCTATGTGGTGGGTGGTGCGGTGCGCGATTTGATCGCAGGCATTGTGCCGAAAGATTATGACATCGCCACCAATGCCACGCCGGAGCAAGTGCGGAATCTGTTTCGTCGCTCGCGCATTATCGGCCGCCGGTTTCAGATTGTGCATGTGATGCAGGGTAGCGAAACGCTGGAAGTTTCCACTTTTCGCGCGGCGCACGATGCAGATACCATCAAGGACGAACATGGTCGCGTGCTGCGCGATAACGTATTTGGTTCTATGGCAGAAGATGCCGCGCGGCGCGACTTTACGGTGAATGCGCTGTATTACGATCCTACGACGCAAATCGTGCACGATTACCACCACGGTGTGGCGGATTTGCAGCAAAAAACGCTGCGCATGATCGGCGACCCGGCCGTGCGTTACCGCGAAGACCCGGTACGCATGCTGCGCGCGGTGCGGCTTTCCGCCAAGCTGGGGTTGACACTTGACCCGGCTGTGCGCGCGCCGATCCGCGAGATGGCTGATTTGATGGAAAACGTGCCGGTGGCGCGTGTGTTCGACGAGATGTTGAAACTGCTCTTTTCCGGCCATGCCGTGGAATGTGTCAAGCGCTTGCGCGACGACGGCTTGCATCATGGCTTGTTGCCACTCTTGGATGTGATTCTTGAACAGCCGTTGGGCGAAAAGTTTGTGCTTTTGGCTTTAACCAGCACCGATGCGCGCGTCAAGGCGGGCAAGTCGCTCTCGTCAGGCTATCTGTTTGCCACGTTGCTGTGGCACGAAGTGCTGGCCAACTGGGAGATACGCAAAGCTCGCCGCGAACTGCCTACGCCAGCGCTGTACGAAGCAATGGATGAAGTGCTTGACCAGCAGGGCGAGAAGCTCGCCATCACGCGCCGCATCGCGGGCGACATCAAGGAAATATGGGCATTGCAGCCGCGTTTCGAGAAGCGTGCGGGAAAATCGCCGCATCGTTTGCTGGAGCAGCCACGCTTTCGTGCAGCGTATGATTTTCTGGCTTTGCGTGCCGAAAGCGGCGAGATTGATCAAGAGCTCGCCACCTGGTGGCATGATTTTCAAATGGCCGATCTAGCGGGGCGAGAAGCCATGCTCTTGCCCGACAGCGGGCCGAAAAAACGCCGTCGCCGTCGCGTCAAAAAGCCAGCAGACGGCTTGGTTCATGCAGGCGATGCGTTGAGCGCAACAGAATCCACGGTAAGCGACGAAGATTAAACGAGGCTTCAATGAAGGGCGTGCGTTGTTTTGTCGCGCTGGGCGCTAACCTTGGCGATCCGGTAACCACCGTGAAGGCGGCGCTGGCCGCATTGCGTGAATTGCCGCAGATGGAATTGGTGGCAGCGTCGTCACTGTATCGCACCGCGCCCGTGGGTTTGACGCCGGGTTTAACGGATCAGCCCGACTTCATCAACGCGGTGGTGGAGATGAGCACCGTATTGCCAGCGCCGAGTTTTCTTGCCCAGTTGTTCGCCATCGAAGCGCGTTTCGGCCGTCAGCGCAGTGTGTCCAATGCGCCGCGCACGCTGGATCTCGATTTACTGCTGTATGGCGATGAAGTGAGTCCTGACGTGCAACTCACCTTGCCACATCCGCGTTTGCACGAACGTGCATTCGTGCTGGCGCCATTGGCCGAGATTGCGCCGCAGTTGGTGATCCCCGGGTTGGGTGCCGTCGATGCGCTGCTGGCGCAATGCGTCGACCAACGGATTGAACGGCTGCCCCCATAAAAATGGTCGCCTGAACCATGCCGCAGATTCCCATCATCTGGCAAACCGCCTTGCTGCTCACCGCGTCGAATGTCTTCATGACCTTCGCCTGGTATGCGCACCTGAAAAACCTGAGCGGTCGGCCGTGGTGGATCGCCGCGCTGATTTCATGGGGCATTGCGCTGTTCGAGTATCTGCTGCAAGTGCCGGCCAACCGTATCGGCTATCAGGCATTGTCCTTGGGGCAATTGAAGATTTTGCAGGAAGTGATTACCCTCACGGTGTTCGTTCCCTTTGCGATTTACTACATGCGCCAGCCGTTCAAGCTGGATTATCTGTGGGCGGCTTTGTGTATCCTAGGCGCCGTTTATTTTATTTTCAGATCGCCATGACTTATCTCGCCTCGAACAAACCCATCACCTTGCCCGAACTGCTGCGCATGAAGCACGATGGCGAAAAAATCGCCATGCTCACCGGCTACGATGCCAGCTTTGCCGCGCTGGAAGACCGCTGCGGTGTGGATGTGATCCTGGTCGGCGATTCGCTGGGCAATGTGCTGCAAGGCAAAACGTCCACACTGCCGGTGACCATGGAGCAGATGGTGTATCACACCGAGTGTGTTGGCCACATGGCGCAGCGCGCGATGTGCGTGACCGACATGCCGTTTGGCAGCTATCACGAATCGAAAGAGCAGGCCATGCGCAATGCGGTGCGCCTGCTTGCTGCCGGTGCCGAAATGGTCAAGCTGGAAGGCGGCGCAGTGATGGCCGAGACGGTGCATTTCCTGGTTGAACGCGGCGTGCCGGTGTGCGCGCACATTGGCCTCACGCCGCAATCGGTGCATGCGCTGGGCGGCTACCGCGTACAGGGTCGGGGTGATGCCGGCGCTGCGCGCATGAAGGCGGACGCCATGGCGCTGGAACAGGCAGGGGCGAGCATGATGGTGATGGAAATGGTGCCGGCTGATCTGGCCGGTGAAATTACACAACTGCTCAAAGCCTGCGCCACGATAGGCATTGGCGCCGGCAAGGATTGCGACGGCCAGGTGCTGGTGCTGCATGACATGCTGGGGGTGTATCCCGGCAAGAAAGGCCGCTTCGTGAAAGACTTCATGCGCGATGCCCAAAGCATCGATGGTGCGGTGAGCGCATATGTCCAGGCGGTCAAGGATGGCAGCTTTCCCGCACCGGAGCATTGTTACTGATGCAGATCCATGCAACGATTGCCGGCCTGCGCGCAGCGCGCGCTGCGGTGGGGCGTGAGCAGCGTGTCGCGGTTGTACCCACGATGGGCAACCTGCATGCGGGACATATTTCCCTGATGCGCCAGGCGCGTGAACATGCGGATAAGGTGATCGCCACAATTTTCGTGAATCGCCTGCAATTCCGTCCGGGTGAAGATTTTGAAAAGTATCCACGCACCTTTGCGGCGGATTGCGCGCAACTGGAAGCCGCTGGCGTTGATCATCTCTTTGCGCCCACCGAGGCCGAGATGTACCCGCAGCCGCAGACCTATCATGTTGAGCCGCCAGCGGAACAGGCGAACATTCTGGATGGCGAATTCCGTCCCGGCCATTTTCGCGGCATGGCCACCGTGGTGTTGAAGTTGCTGAATATTACCCAGCCGCATGTCGCCTTGTTCGGCAAGAAGGATTACCAGCAGTTGATGATCATCCGCAACATGGTGGCCGAGTTCAATCTGCCCATACAAATCATTGGTGGCGAGACGGTGCGCGCCGAAGATGGCCTGGCGTTGTCTTCGCGCAACGGCTATCTTTCTGCGGCGGAACGCGCCGAGGCGCCACGCCTGTTTCAGGTGCTGAGCCGGCTGGTCGCTGCCGTGCGTCGTAGTAAAGACTCTGATGTTGCCCGACTGGAGCAGGATGCCATGACTGAATTGCAGACCCATGGCTGGGTGCCGGAATATGTTGCATTACGCAAAAAACTTGATTTACAATGCGCGCCCGTTCACGATTCCGGGTTGGTGGTGCTGGCGGCTGCGCGTTTGGGCAGTACGCGCCTCATCGACAATCTGGAAGTTTAGGCCACTGCGATGCGCTCATGCCGGTGGTGTGCCAGTAGCGGCAATGGATGCGCCAGCTTTAATGTGGCGATGTGATATGTCCCAATGGCAGTTGCCCCCTTTTGCATGAGAAAGGAACAACAATGCAGCGCATGATGCTGAAATCAAAAATTCACCGTGTCACGGTGACTCAGGCCGAGCTGCACTACGAAGGCTCCTGTGCGATTGATGAAAACCTGCTTGACGCAGCGGACATCAAGGAATACCAGCAGATCGACATTTACAACGTGAATAATGGCGAGCGTTTTACCACCTATGCCATTCGCGCCGAACGCGGTACCGGAACCATCTCGGTGAATGGTGCCGCCGCGCGCAAGGCCGCCCCGGGTGACTTGTTGATTATCGCCAGCTACGTGATGATGAATGAAGTCGAATTGGCGAATTTTGAGCCGGACCTGGTGTACGTGGATGCAAAAAACCGCATGACGCATCACAGCAAGAAAATACCGACGCAAGCCGCCGCCTGATTGGCTTGTCGGCAGTGAAAAAGTCCGCGCCGCAAAACAGCGCGGACTTTTTTTTATGGGTATCCCTGGGATACTGATGCTTCCGCGCCGCGCCCGGGTGATCCGACCTGCGGCAATGAAGTCATGCATAGCCCGGCCGCAAAGCTTTTCTGGCCAGTCTGGTCAGGATCAGCGACGGATATTATGCACAGCGAATGGCAACTGCAAGCAGCGCAGGGTGACCTCAACCAACTCGTCAAGCGGGCTTATATCTTGCGCAAAATTCAATAAACGAGGCCAGGTTCATCGGCGGGGCGATGAAGTAACCCTGCGCCGTATCGCATCCCATGTTTTTCAGCATATCCCAATCCTGCTGGGTCTCCACGCCTTCGGCAATGCTTTTGACCTGCAGCTTGTGCGCCATGTCGATGCTTGATTCGACCACGATGCGCAAGGCCTCATTGTCGGCAAAGTCCTTGACAAAAGACTGGTCGATTTTCAGTTCGCCGAAGGCGATGCGCGTGAGCTGCTGCATGCTCGAATAACCGGTGCCATAGTCGTCAATGGACAGCGTAAACCCTCGTATGCACAGACGCGCCAGATTTTCCAGGGCGTGTGCGACATTCGTCATGGCGGCTGTTTCAGTGATTTCCAGGATCAGGTACTGCGGGTCAAGCCCGGCATCTTGCACCACTTGGGTAATCCTGTCCGCCAGCGTGGTATCGTCCAGCGAGGCCAGCGAAAGATTGACCGAGATGGTATAGATGTAGCCCCTATCCTGCAAGGAGCGGCACACCGCCGCGGACTTTTCGAGCATCAGGAATGTGAGACTGTCTATATGGCCGCACTGCTCAAGCAACGGGATAAAAGCATCGGGGCCGATGACCCCGTATTCCGGATGGATCCAGCGCGCCAGCGCTTCAGCCCCGACCAACTGGCCTGTTTTCAAATCGACTTTGGGTTGGAAGAAGGGCTCAAACTGGTTTGCCTGGATGCCTTGCAATATCTCCTCGAGCGTGAAGTCCGCGGCGGCCCCGGGCGGCTGCCGCTTGTTCCCCGCATGTTCATATCTTGCAAGCAGATGCTTGAGTTGTCCCAGCATCAGGGGCTTCTCAATCACGCCCAGCAGGCTGATGCCATACATGCGGGTCATTCTTCCCGCCGAAGCAAGTAATTTGCTGCCCAGCGCGCTGATCAGGATAATTGCAGTATCAGGGCTTTCCTGGCTCAGGTGCCGCAGGAACTCCAGGCCATCCATTGTCGGCATATCCAGGTCGCAGACCGCGATGTTCACAGGCGGCTCACCCGCTTCGCGGATCACCCCGAGCGCCTGCCAGCCATCGCCGGCAGCGTGCACCGCTGTCACCCCCAGCGAGCGCAGCATGTTGACGACCATCCGGCGCTGGAAGTCATCGTCCTCCACAACCAGAATGTTCAGTTCGCTGGCCTTCATCCCACCTCCCCGAAAAAAAGTTTTCCCATCAGGTTTCCCCCGTGGGTGTTCCGGTTTTTACCAGATAGGTTTCAAGCTGCCTGAGCGCCGCGTCCAATGCTGCCCTGGTCGCTCTTGCGCTGGCCATATCCCCATCCCGTGCGGCCTGTTCGATGGTTGCGCAAGCATTCGCCAAATCCCTGGCGCCCACCATCCGGCTGGCGCCTTTCATGCGATGGGCGGTACGCTGCACATCGGCTGGGTTACCTTGCGCCAGCATGGCGAACAGCTTGGCGCAGTCAGCGCGAAAATGCGCTTGAAAATCGTGCAGTACCTGAATCTGCGTGGCGCTGTCCGGCACAATCTGATCCAGTACGGCATGATCGATCGGCCCCGCGAGCTGCTCGCTATCCGCAGCATGCAGTGAAGGGGATGCGGATTGGCCGTTGCCTGTTTCAGCAGAAGGCAGCCATTTGGCCAGCGTCTGCTTCAGTAGCGCCAGGTTGGCCGGCTTGACCAGCAGATCATCCATGCCAGCGGCGCGGCATTGCGCCTCTTCCTCGGGGAGCGCGTTGGCTGTCCAGGCGATGATGGGGGTGCGCGGGAGCCTTTCCGTGGCCTCGATCTTGCGTATGGCCCGCGAGAGTGCATAGCCATCCATCTCCGGCATGTGGCAGTCGGTGATGACCAGCGCAAAGCGTCCAGCCTGCCACATCAGCAGCGCCTCTACCCCATTTCCCGCGGTTTCGACACGCAGGCCGAGCAGCTTGGCCTGGCGCGCCAACAGGTCGCGGTTGATCGGATGATCGTCCACCGCCAGCACCAGCGGTGCATCCGCGCCACCGTCAAACAGGGGCTTGACCGCCCTTTGTTCCACCGCAAGATTCTGGGTTTGCAATGCTTCTCCTGGCAAACCGGAAACCGGCAGGGTCAGCGTAATGCAGAAGGTCGAGCCCTGGCCCGGCTCGCTGACCAGTTCGATCTGTCCATCCATTAAATTCACCAGTTTCTGGCAGATCGCCAACCCCAGCCCGGTGCCGCCATACAGGCGGGCGGTGTTGACACTCTCCTGCTGGTAGCGCCGGAACAGGTACCGCTGGGCGTCCCTGGCGATGCCGATGCCCGTGTCCCTGACGCAGAAACGTATCCGCTCGCTGCTGTCGAGTCGTTCGAGCAGTTCGGCGCTAAGCACGACTTCACCGCTGTGGGTGAACTTGAGCGCATTGCTGACGAAGTTGTTCAGCACCTGCGACAGGCGCAGCGCATCGACGATGTGCGCCGGGCTGAGCCGCGCATCGGCGTGCTGCCGCAACACCAGGCTTTTGGCGCTGGCGACGCGTGAATAAGTGTTAATGACCTCTTGCAGCAGCTGCGGAATCGAGGTGGCTTGCAGCGTCAGTTCCAGTTTGCCTTCTTCAATCTTCGACCAGTCGAGGATGTCGCTGACGATGCGCAGCAGGCCCCTGCCGGAATCCCATGCGGCCCGCAACGTCTCTTCCTGATCGTGGTTGAGCGGTGTCAGGGAAAGCACCTCCAGCATGCCCAGCATGCCGCTGAGCGGGGTGCGGATTTCGTGGCTCATGGTGGCAAGAAAGGAATCCTTGGCGCGGTTGGCCAGTTCTGCCTGTTCCTTGGCGGCAATGAGTTGCAATTCCACCCGCTTGTTTTCGGTGATGTCCTTGAACAGGATGCCCACCCGCTGGTCATCTTCCCCACCAATGCGGAAGGCAAGCACATCGTAATGCCGTTGCATTGCGCGGGCCGGATTCTCGAAACGGATGGATTCGCCGGTGCGGGCCACCTTGCCATAGATTTCGAACCAGTGTTCGTCATGGTCAGGAACCAGTTCGCGTATCGTCTTGCCCAAGCCTTGCTGGAAACCGGTTTCCTTGACGAAGGCCGGATTGGCTTCCACGAAACGGTAGTCGACAGGTTTACCGGCGGGGTCATAAAGCATCTCGACCACGCAGAACCCTTCATCCATCGATTCAAACAGCGTGCGATATCGTTCCTCGCTGGCCTGCAATGCCGCCTGCACTGCGTATTCCTCAGTCACATCGCGGAATACCAGCACTGCCCCGATCACCTCGCCAGCACGATTGCGGATCGGCGCGCAACTGTCGGCGATGGAGTGTTCGCTGCCATCACGCGCAATCAGCACGGTATCGTTGGCCAGGCCATGAATGACACCCTCGGCCAAAACATCCGTGACCGGAATGGGCGCAGGCTGGCGTGTCTTGAGATTGATGATGTGAAAAATATCGGCCACCGGGAGGCCGATGGCTTCCTGCGTCCAGCCGGTGAGCCGCTCGGCGATGGGATTCAGGCGCGTCACCCGGCCTGCGGTGTCGGTAACCAATACCGCATCGCCGATGGAGTTGAACGTGACGGAAAGGTTTTCCTCGCTGGCGCGTAATTCATCCTCCGTCTGCATTCGCGCCATGATTTCGCGGCGGATTCCCAGAAATGTGGCGGCGAGGATGCCGACCATGCCCACCAGCGTAACCAGCAGCGCGACCAATGCACGCTCACTGTCGCGTCGGAGTGCGGCCTCACGGCCCGCCAAGAGGGCTGCTTCCATGCGGTCCATGCGGTCGGTCAAATCGCGTATGGCCTGCATGGTTTGAATGCCGCCATCACGAGCAATGGCCGCCTTGGCTACGGTAAGCCCTTGGCGTTCGAAAATGAGACTATGCTGCGCGAGGATGTCTGTTCGCTGCTCAAGAAGCAGCTTCAATGCCGCGAGATTTTCCATTTGCACCGGGTTATCCGCGGTCAGCTGCGCCAGCTTGCTCTTGGCGGTGTTCAACTCTGCGATAAAGCGCTGATATTCAGCCTTGTGGGCTGCTTGGCCGGTGAGCAGGTAATTGCGTTGCGCCGATTCAACATCGACTATCGAAGCGTAGAGACGGCTCAATCCGGCGCGCACCTGCTGGGTGTGGCTAATCCACTGTGCGGAGTTGGCATAGCTGGCGCCTGCCCTGTAGGTGTAGGCGCCCATTACGAGCAACAGCGCAAAAGCGCTGATGAACCCGGCAAGCACCTTAAGCTCGACGGAGGTGCGGATGAGCCGCTGCTGTCCGGATTCCCGGCGGGTACCCAGCAGGCCGGTGCCGAGCAGGATAAAGACGACAGCAGTATTCACTGCCACGGGGGGCAGCCAGCGGTCGGTCACCAGCTCGCTGGCATTCCACAGGTAGCCGAGGATGGAAATTGCGCCAATGGCGATGACGATGAACGCTGCCAGTTGCGCCAGGGGACGCAGGGCGCGTTGTGGCAAGGCCGTCAGCGCAAACCCCATAAAGGCGAAGGCCACGGCGGAATAAGGCGACATGCGCCCGCTGATCACGTTGTATGCGTCAGCCGTGTCGCGGAACAATAACTCGTCGATGCCCAATTGCCAGCCGAACAGGTATTGGCTGAGGGTGGCGAGGCCAAGCGTCAGGATCACCCACCCCAAGGTTTGCGCCAGACGTTGTTGCGGCTGTGATGGCCGGCCACTGAGGATGAACAGGGCACAGGCAGAGAGGACAAGTCCGATCGCCGTGTTGGCTTTCATCTCGACGGCGCCGGGCAGCACGCTTTTCAACAGGGGAATGTCGAGCACCCAGCCGGCTAAACCAGTCAGCCCGACGCTGGCCGAAAGCATCGCCGCCAGCCGAGGAAACGTGCATAGACTGCGCAAGAAGGCCTGATGCTTATCGAAATGCATGGCTGTAAATACTCCCCTAGTATTTATTTACATCGTGCTGAGCTTGAGAGCATATACCATTCCGATAGCATAAGGAATGCATCGATACACGGCCAGCGATATTACGATTTCTTTTTAATGGGACGAACAAAATGTCCGGTGCATCAGCTGTCATGGCTGAATGTGACCCGCGCATGAAAAAGCCCGCGCTGTTTTACAGCACGGGCTTATTGGATCAAGCGTAGTATCGGATCAATACGCGTAATGCGTTTGATTATTTCTTGCCCAAGCCACCGAGCAGCGCGGCCACCGTGCGTTGCCGGCGGGTGACGGATGATTTTGTCGATGTTTCCGCCGTGACGCCCACCTTGTTTTCGTAAGGCTTGTTGGGGTCGAAATCAAGTTTTGGCAAGTGCGCCATTTGTGCATTGGGCGATGGCCTGGAAGAAGCCGGGCGATGATCGCGCGGTTTTTCGAGACGCTCGTGTGGGCGTTCTTCGCGATGCCGGTTTTCCGGCTGGGCTTTGCGTACAGGATGGGAACTTTGCCGTGCGGGGCGCGAGTTTTCAGAGGCGTCGGCATGCTTTTCGGTATCCGCATCTTCCAGCGCAAACTGCTTGGTGTCCGCGCGCGTTATCGTGTGCTTGATGAGTTTTTCAATGTCTTGCAGATAGGTTGTTTCTTCCGGCGCAAACAGCGAGATGGCCATGCCTTGCTTGCCTGCGCGGCCGGTGCGGCCGATGCGATGGACGTAATCTTCGGCCGTGTGCGGCAGTTCATAGTTGATCACATGCGGCAGGTCGTCGATGTCCAGCCCGCGGGCGGCGACATCGGTAGCGACCAGCACGCGTATTCTGCCGGACTTGAAGCCTTCCAGCGCTTCAGTGCGTTGTGCCTGGCTTTTGTCGCCATGGATGGCATCGGCGGCGATGCCCTGGCGGGCGAGATGTACGGCCAGGCGGCTGGCGCCAAATTTGGTGCCGACGAAGACCAGCACCTGGTTCATGTCTTCTTGCGCCAAAAGTTTGGCCAGCAGCACGCGCTTGAGGTTGCTGGCGACGGCATACACGCGGTGCGTAATGGTTTCGCTGACCGCATTGCGGCGCGCCACTTCAATCAGTTGGGGCGACTTGAGCATGCTGTCGGCCAGCTTTTTGATTTCCGTAGAAAACGTGGCGGAGAACAGCAGGCTCTGGCGCGCCGTCGGCAGCATGGCCAGAATGCGCTTGATATCAGGCATGAAGCCCATGTCCAGCATGCGATCGGCTTCGTCCAGCACCAGCACTTCAACGGCGTTAAAGCTCACGCTTTTCTGTTGTACGTGGTCGAGCAGCCGGCCCGGCGTGGCGACGATGATTTCGCGGCCTTCGCGCAATTCGGCGATTTGCGGCTTGATATCGACGCCGCCATAGATGCATACCGAGCGCAACGGCAGATGTTTGCTGTAGGTGACGACACTTTCATGCACCTGCATCGCCAGTTCGCGCGTCGGCGCGAGGATCAGTGCGCGCACTGGATGGCGGGCGGGCGAGGGTGAACTGCTGGCGTATTTGGCCAGACGCTGCAGCAGCGGCAGGGTGAAGCTGGCCGTTTTGCCGGTGCCGGTTTGCGCGCCGCCCATGACATCGTGGCCGGCCAGAATGATGGGGATGGCTTGTGCCTGGATCGGTGTGGGTGCGGTGTAGCCGGTATCTTTTACGGCGCGCAACAGCTCGGGTATCAGGCCGAGGGCATCGAATGTGGGCAAAATAGTCGGCACCCCAAGGGTACTTCCTGCGGGGCGCGCTGGTGAGACGGCGTCGGGTGCAATAGGTGTGTCGTGTGCGGGTGCGTCGTGTGCGGCGGCAGGCGCTGCTGTGCCAAGGGGGGATGTGTTTGCGTTCAATCGAACTCCTGAATCGGCCTGCCCTTTTGAGGGGGAACCGGTTCAGGCAGCGAAATACTTGAAAATGCTGTGCGGCGGGATGCCGAATTGCAGGCCAACCGGCATTGCCTGCGGGTGGCATTGTATTACACTTGAATAGATAATACGTTAGCTGTTCTTAACACAGTTTTTTCGTCTCCATCGTCTCCAATCTCCAATAGGAATAATCCGGGAATAACCACCATGAATTTTGTAAATCTAGGAAAAAGTGATCTGCGCGTCTCCTCCGTGTGTCTTGGCACCATGACTTTTGGCCAGCAAAACAGCGAGGCCGAGGCGCATGAACAGCTGGATCATGCACTTGCCCAGGGCATCAATTTCATCGACACCGCTGAAATGTATCCAGTGCCGCCCAAGGCAGAAACCACCGGTGCGACGGAACGCATTATCGGCACTTGGCTCAAGCATCAGGCGCGGGAGCGCATCGTGCTGGCCACCAAGGCGGCAGGCCCAGGCCGGATAGCGTGGATTCGCGGTGGAACGCTGACATTTGACCGTAAAAACCTGCGTGCGGCGGTTGATGGCTCGCTGGATCGTCTGCAAACCGACTATATCGATCTTTATCAGCTGCACTGGCCGGATCGCAATGTGCCCACGTTTGGTCAGTACCAGTTTGAGCCGGAAAAAGAACGCGACTTCGTCGCGTTTCTAGAAACTCTGCAAGCACTCGATGAGCTGGTGAAGGAGGGCAAGATTCGTCATATCGGTTTGTCCAATGAAACACCGTGGGGCGTGATGCAGTTTTTGCAAACGGCCGAAGCGCAGGGCTTGCCGCGCATCGTGTCGATCCAGAATGCCTACAGCCTGCTTAACCGAACGTGGGAAATGGGTCTGGCCGAAATCGGCTATCGCGAACAGGTGTCATTGTTAGCTTATTCACCTTTGGCGTTTGGTTTTTTATCGGGCAAGTATTTGGCTGATCCGAAGGCCCGTGGCCGGGCAACCCTGTTTGACGGCTTTGCTCAGCGGTACACAAAACCTAACATGCCCTTAGCGGTTGCCGCCTATGTTGAGCTGGCTCGTCGTCACGGCATGACGCCTGTGCAACTGGCGTTGTCATTTGTCGCTTCGCGCTGGTTTGTCGGCAGCACGATCATCGGCGCGACAAGCCTGGCACAGCTCAAGGAAAATATTACGGCTTGTGCGCTACCGCTGGCGGAAGATGTTTTGCAGGAGATCGAAGCGCTGCATCTGCGCTATACGAATCCGGCACCGTAAATTACACCGGGGCGTGAGCCAGCAGGATTGTGCGCAAGGGAGCCAGGCGTTGCCATTGCCGATGCGTTGCATTGGCTGAAATATGATTTTCCAGTGCGCTCCCCGAGAGGGCGCGCAAAGCATTGAATGTTCGTTCGAGCAGCTGCGGCTGGGGCAGCATGGGACCGAAAAAAACCACTTTGTCGTGCTTGAAAATAAGCAGAGTCGGGAAGTTTTCGATATCCATGTCTGCACCCGCGTCGATGCTGCTTAGCTCATCGGCCGAATCCTCGATATCGATCCAGCGAAATGCGGTATCCGTAAACTGCTTCGCCATCGCGCTAAAGCTTGCGTGGTAGCTGCGGCAGGTGTCGCACCATTCGGCGCACAGGCAGGCGACCAAAAAGTCGGGCAGGGGTGTGTGGTTTGGCACAGCAGAATGCACGGGCGAGCGATTACACAGGTGGCGGGTTTCCCCAATGGGCTGATTTTACCGTGCTGTGGCGCGATTTTTCGTCTATAGAAAATCCGGGTTGATTGCCGCGCGCAGCACGATCTGTGGTTCACTTTCGCGCATTCGGCTGGAGAACCACCAAATGGCGCCTTTTTTCATGGGCCAGTCGGCTTCTATCCCGCTCAACAGCAAGGCAGCTATACGCCCGAGCGTCGGCTGATGGCCAACAATCACAACCGCACCCGGGTTTGTCGGCCAGTTGGCCGCCGTGAGGATATCAGCCACCGTAGCATCAACGCCGACTTTTTTTTCAATGTCGTAGGGCAGTTCCAGCATGTTGGCTGTTTGCTGCGTGCGCTCAGCCGGGCTGACAAGAACATGGCACTTGCGCGGTAAATTCTGGTGCAGCCAGTGCGCTACTTTTTTTGCCTGTTTTTCGCCACGCGGAGTGAGGCGGCGCTTGTGGTCAGGTAGCGTTGCATCACCGTCTTCTGCTTCGGCATGCCGCCAGAGAATCAAATCCATTGCATTATTTCCTTGCACATACTTTTACACATGTTCCATCTCATTGCTTACATAAAGCTAGTATAGGCAGTTAACATGACGCGCATGTGACGGTTGTTTATTCGGTGCTGCAAAGAGATGGGTAGCAGATGGGTGGCCAATGCATTGGCATGCGGTTAATGCAGCTTAAGGGTTGCCAGTTGGGTTGCCAGTTTTTCCAATTGCTTTTCAAGGCGACGCAAGGCGAGGGCCAAGTCTGCCAGCAGTTGCGCATGACGTGCACCGTGCCAGTGGCCGATCAGGGTAACTGCCGCACGCAAGGAGGCGTCTTGCCCGGCATGCGCCATGAGCCAGTTTCCGGCTTGAGACAGATCGTTGAGTTGTCCGAGGATGTCTTGCAGGTGCGTGAGTTGGCGCAAAATTGGTGGTTGCTTTTTCGACCCGGTTTTTAATTCAGTGAATGAGCTGAAGAACTCCAGGGCATAGTGCAAGCGCTTGATGGCAATGCGCAGGGCATGCAGCGATGCCGGATGTTCAGGATGCATGGCGCGTAGCCGCCGCGCGACGTGTTGGCCGGTGCTATGCAGACGCTTTGCAGCGAAGCGGGATAGCTTGAGAGAACGGGGAGGTGCGCTGGAAGATCCACTGGAAGATGAGCTGCTCTCTTGCTGATGCAGTGCTTGTAATGCGATGAGCAGAGCGTGTCCGTAGGCGGGTGAATCAAGTAGCGCAATGGCTTGCTTACGGGCTTGCTGCCGGTGCTGATGTATGGCGGCTACCATGGCTATCAGCGGTGCTTTGTGCGTGTCATGCTGTTTTTTGGTTATCTCGTCAAGTACAGGTGCGGCAATGTCGGTGTACAGCACATCCAGATCGCGCACCTGACCAAGCTGCACCATGAGCGGCGTGAAGACCCCTTTTAGCGGGGAGGTGAAGCCTGGCGGCAGAAGGGGAGAAAAAACCCGCAGTGCGGCGTGCAACCGGCGCATGGCCACGCGCATCTGATGAATGTATTCAGGGTCTTCCGTATGCAATGCGCCGTGGTAGTTTTGCTGTAAATGCTCAAGGCAGGCCAGGGCGATGCGGCGAAAAGCCCCTAGCGGCGACAAATTGCTGGTGAGCGATACGTCAGCAGTTTTGACAGGCTGTGGCGGGGTGTGGCTGTGCAGCTGATATCCGCGCTGGGCCTTGGAGCGCACTGCAGGTGTGAGCACCAGGCTTTCCGTCAGCGGCAGTGCCAGATCAAATAGCGCATGCAGCGGGGCATGTTCGAGTTCCAGCTCAATTTCTGAAATCGCTGCACGCTCTTCGCCTGCCGTAATCCATCCACGATCAAGCGTGAGCAGCACGGCACCGGGAGTGGCTGCAAAACGCCAGGTTTGGCGTTGAAAACGGGTTTCGAAAATGGGTGTCAATTGCGCCAGTAGACGCGGACGTTGCAGCCATGTACGCACTTTTTTTGCAGTGATGACAGAAAAATCAAACTGACCGGTGTAGGGCGCCTCCCATTCCGGACGGCTGGCCAGGCCTGCGGCGGCTGTGCCTGCCAGTTTTACGGTTTGCAGCCAGCGTCTGCCCTGGCGCCGCAGGCGTAGCGCGATGCCGCGCCGTTGCAGAGCCAGGTCGGGCGTGTCGTAGTAAATGTTGTCCAGCGTTTCCGTCTGCTGTTGTGCGGCGCGCTTGAGCAACGGATGGCGCAAAAAACGCCGCTGCTCTTTTTCCGCCAGCGCCAGCTTGAGCTCGATTTCTTCAGCCATGATCTGTTTCGGGTGGAGGGTGAGCCTTGCATTATCCATAAACCGACGCCAGGAATTATTACAGTCCCGCCGTGGATGGCCATGAATGGCCGTAAGTGGCCGGGAATGCTATGCGCCGCGTTCCTCGAACCAGCGCAGCTTGTCGCGTAATGTGACAACAGTGCCGATGATGATCAGCGTTGGCGCACGCAGTTGCGCTGCCGCCGCCAACGCTGGCAGGGTTGCCAGCGTGCCGGTAACGGTGCGCTGTTCCGGCTGCGTGCCGCGCTGTACGATGGCCGCTGGCCAGTCGGGCGGCAGACCATGTTCAATCAGTTTTTCGCACAGCACCGGCAGGCCGGACAGCCCCATGTAAATCACCACCGTCTGGCGTCGGCGGGCGAGTCCCGGCCAGTCCAGGTCCATGCTGCCGTCTTTGAGATGGCCGGTCACAAATACGCAGGCCTGGGCATGTTCACGGTGTGTCAGGGGAATGCCGGCATAGGCCGCCACGCCGGCCGCTGCGGTGATGCCGGGAACCACTTCAAAAGGAATGCCATCCGCCGCCAGGGTTTCCACTTCCTCGCCGCCACGACCAAAAGTAAACGGGTCGCCACCCTTCAGGCGCACCACGCGGCGTCCGGCCCTGGCCAGACGCACCAGCAGATGGTTGATTTCCTCCTGCGCCAGCGCGTGGTCGCCGCGCTGCTTGCCGGCGTAGATGCGCTCGACCTGCGGGCCCACGAGGTCAAGGATGGCAGGGGCCACCAGGTTGTCATACACGATGACATCCGCCTCATCGATCAGGCGCGCAGCCTTGATGGTTAGCAGCTCGGGGTCGCCGGAACCCGCGCCGACCAGATAAACCCAGCCGGGGCGGGCGTGTGTGGGGTTGTTTGCCATGCCCGGCATGCTACCAGCTTGACGCGCTGGCCGCGCTCCCCGTGATCCCCGGACAACCCGAAAAGTCGGCGCTGGTGAAGCGGCTGCGCTACAAGGCGGTCAGGCAAAAAACGCCTTCCTCGCCGTAGCGGATGATGACACGGTGACAAATTGATTCCGCCGGGGGAATGAAAAATGGCGCAGGTGAATCCGCGCCATTTTTTTGCATCCCACTGTGCGTGAAAAGGGGTTTTTCTACAGCTTCAACGTCCGAATTCAGGGACGATGCGCGGCTTAATCGCGCAGCCCCTCAAGTACAGCTTGTTTGGACACCTGTGCGCTGTAGGCAGGACCAGCTTCAGTCCTGCGAGTACGGCTGAAGCAGCAGAATGTTTCACTTGTATGTGACTTTAGCTGGTTTGCAGGCGATATCGGTCAATTGACGCGAAGGTTACCGCCGTTACCGAGCCCGCCCTTCACTTTTTGCGCTTTGTAGCCTTTGATGGCCTTGACTATGTTGTTCACGGAATCGGTGAAGGCAGCGACGATCACTTTCCCTTGCGCCGTATTGGAGTAACCGCCGCCAACGCCGGCGACCCCGCTTCCGACCAGACCACCAACAAATCCGAAGTCCATGTTTTTCGCTGAACCTTCCGCTGCGGCAATCTGAACGCTGGAGCGGGTGTCAATCAAGGTTAGCATTGTGCTTGCCTCTTTCGATGAGATTGAGCCGCCAACGGCCGCCCCAACCGAGCCGAGAAGCCCCCCGAGCGCCGCACCCATACCGCCTGCGTTGTTATTGGAAAAAGTGATGGAGGGAC
>WOYI011355942.1_pt1 | contig 21015 bp, 19 predicted proteins | sample 6423411 | NCBI WGS metagenome assembly WOYI01 (sample SAMN13441803, study PRJNA592873) | oil field metagenome | biome: oil field; feature: oil-well bore; material: oil-contaminated soil; isolation source: oil-contaminated soil from oil-well borehole | place: Germany: Wietze | collected 2016-10-18 ... | reverse complement strand
TAAATTTTTAATTATCCAGTAGGGTATAAAATAGTCTGGAAGAATTATATATTATGAGATGAAAATCTTCTAAAAGCCCCATAGAAAACTTTAAGTTAGATAAAATCTGATGTCATATAAGCCACGCCGGGGTGGCTCAGCTGGTTAGAGCGCACGGCTCATAGGGTATTAAGCAAGTGCTCTGACTTATATCTGGGATACCGTGAGGTCGCGGGTTCGAATCCCGCCCCCGGCATTTATCTCTTTTTTTAATGTTTTAACAGAGCTGCTTGAAAATCTGTTCCTACTTCCACCATGAAATAAAGTACTTTTAAATACTTGATTTTTTTTATATTGAAATTAAGCAAGTAGATGGGGATTTCATCATGGAAGACATTTATGAACGTTCTATTCAAGGAGAGATCACCAGAGAAGACGCCATAAAACTGGTAAATTCGAACCCTTTCAAGCTATTCGATGTAGCAGATCAGTTACGTAAGGATATAGTGGGTGAAGAAGTCACCTTCGTGGTCAACAGGAACATAGATATCACAGACGAGTGCATGATCAGATGTGGTTTCTGCTCTTTCAGAAACAGTATCGGTTATCATATGACCACGGAAGAAATACTCTCCAGTGTCAAAGAAGCGGTGGACGTAAATGCCGCTGAAATATGCATATTTGGTGGTGTAACCCCTGAAATGACTGTTGAATATTATTGTAATATTTTAGGTGCTATTAAATCTAATTATGACATTGAAATTCACGGATTATCCCCAGTGGAAGTTTTCCATGCTGCCAGGTTGTCTGGAGTATCCACAATAGATGCTTTAAGCTATTTTAAAGAGGCCGGGTTGGATACCTTGACCGGGGCATCGGCGGAAATCCTGGTAGACTCTGTCAGGGCCAAGATATGTCCCAATAAAGTTTCCACTGCAGATTGGGTGAGGATTATAAAGGAAGCCCATGGAGTAGGGATCCCTACAACCGCCACCATTATGTACGGCACTGTAGAAACCTGGAAGGATCGTATCGACCATCTCCTGATACTGCGGGACATTCAGCGCGAAACCCATGGGTTTACAGAACTGGTTCCCATGACTTTTTTAAATCAAAACAACGTTTTAGGTGCCGAATTATCTCCTTCCAGTGGTATGGACGATTTAAAGATACATGCCATCGCCCGAATCATCCTCGGCAAGGAATTGCCCAATATTCAGGCTTCCTGGATAAAATTAGGCACTAAACTGGCGCAGATAGCCCTGTGTTGCGGTGCTAACGACCTGGGAGGTACCATGATGGAAGACAAGATATCCATAGCGGCGGGAGCGTCTTACGGTGAACATTTACCCCGTGAAGAGATGGGTAGAATTATAAAAGAGATAGGCCGTGTCCCTATAGAGCGTAACACTCTTTACGAGCGGGTTTGAAGATTTTAAGTACCTAATATCATCTAAAATTAATTTTTTGTCATTTTTCAAAGTTATTAAATTTATTTCTAATGAAACTCAGTACATTCTAATAGCCTTCTCTGAGTTTTGGCTTAATGAACTTTCCTTAACAATTTTATCATTACCATTATGAAAATGGTCTGGAAATGTGTTTAATTCCATGATCAGGAGCGTTATCCCATCTATGTAACAAGCCCCTTTGAGCTCTATGCTCCCAATGATACAAATAATCTCCATCACTAGAAAGCGAGACATCTAAAAAGCTTTCATCAAAGAAATATATTCTTAATTTATTAGGAAAAAAAGTCTTTCCACCAATAAATCTGGTTGAAGTAATGATATCATCAAATTCATCTTCAGAGTGGAAATAAGCTTAAATATAGTTAATACAAGGAATCACCGGATATCGTTCAGTTTCTCCTTAAGATCGTTGATGTACTCTTCCTTGTTTTTCCAGACGATGTAATCTTCCCAAGCAGGGTGACTCTCTATTTCTTTGTCCTTTATTCTGTTATATAGCTCTCTCTTGGTAATTACATCATACCTCTCACGTATATCTGCCAATTCTGATTCTGTTAATCTGATCTCTTTTTCTATGTAGGCAAGCATCCCTTTGGTTATAAGCTCCTCTTTAGGAATATTTATAATCTTACCAACCTCAGTAACTACATCCATGATTCTTCGCTCCTTGAATCCAGAATTTATTAAATATACGGACATATGGAATATTTAGTTATCAATCTAATTAATAATTTAGCATCCATACATCCTAATATCAAAGTTCTTGAATTGGCCTTCTAATCTCATCCAAATCAATTATATCCTGAAATTCGATTAAAATCCATCAATAACCATACCCACCTCTCTAGATGGTAAATGTATATCATTCACTGTCTTAAAGTCCTTTTCAACAGATACTTGTTTCTTATCTGGAAAAGCAAATTGAGCATGTATAGCAATCAAATCTTCATCTACGGAAATGTCCACCTTTACATTAAAATCTTTTTTTTAAAGAATTTTTACTTAAATTAAGAGCTTTGGAAGCATCTAATATCTCAACTGCTACTGGAATGCAGTTTTCATCGAAGTCGAGTATCACATTTCCTATACCAATGGATTCCCCATAATTGTAATCATCCTCAATACTGAACCATGAAAAACATCAGATTCAAGATAATCTTTTCTTAGTTGGAATTGATTTTTCATTTCAACGCACCCTACGCTCTATCTCTTCTTTACGCTCTATCTCTTCTTCATATGTGGTTACTACGATAATAAATTTTGCCAGATCATGAAAAATATCGACAACTATAATTAAATCATATTTATGGTGCTTTTCTGGATGTGGATAATAAAGTCTAAATCTATATGATCTTTGTTTTAGTATTCCCAACAGTTTTTCACTTATAAGGCAATGATAAATCCATTTAGCTTTAATTTGTCGCTTTTTCATCCTATCAGTTGAATGAGATTTTAAATCGATATCATCCCTTGCTAAATTTTCCAAAAAATCCTTTTATTAGAATTTCATTCATAATTATTATTACTAATATTAATATAATTAATATTTTTCCATGTTCAAACTGAAGTAAGACATACACTTAAAGTGTAAAATATTTCTCATTAAAGGAATTACCTTTTTTCTGTTAATAACTTTTTAACATCATTTATTAAAAAAGCAATTTAGGAAAAAATTATAGTTAAAAGAATACATAATATACATAATTTATAAGTTCTAAATGCCGATTATTCGCTATTTTAAATTCGATTACGGTGTTTTGGTGAGGTTAATTTAGAGATGATAATCCCCAACTACAACATAATTGAAAGGATAGCTGAAAGCCCCCAGGCAACTGTTTACAAGGCCTATCATAAAGAGAATCCCCAGCAACTACTGGTGCTTAAGGTTCTAAATGAGAACTATTTATCCCCCTATAAAAAAACCCAGATCACGCAGAAAATTGAACAACTCCGTGTTTTAAACGATTCTGAGGTAATCACGCCTATAAATTTCAACAGTAAGGATGGAACCTGTTACATAATCCAGAATTACTTCCATGGGACATCTCTTAACAGGATAATGGCAGAAAATGACAGGATTTCCCTGAAAGATTTTTTCACCATGAGTATTGGGCTGGCCCGTGTTTTAGATAAGGTCCATGACACCGGAATAATCCACGGAGGTATCAAACCCCACAACATACTGGTGGATGATAAACTCAACATCCGTCTGATAGACTTCATAACGGCCATCGATGTGAGGGATGTAAGCCATTTCATTTATGACCGCTCTTTTATAAGAGAAACCCTTGCCTACACATCCCCTGAACAAACAGGGCGAATCAACCACCAGGTGAGTTTCTCATCAGACCTGTATTCCCTGGGAATAGTGTTCTATGAAATGCTCACCGGCGAACTCCCCTTCTCATCCCCGGACCCCTTGGAACTGATACACTTCCACCTTGCCCAGGAAGCACCCAAGGTCCATGAGCTTGATCCAGATATCCCCCTCACCCTCAGCAAGATCTTTTCAAAATTAATGCTTAAAGAACCTGAAAAACGCTACCAGAGCAGTAAAGGACTTCTAGCAGATTTAACCAGGTGCCAGGAGGAATATTTAAAAACCGGCACCATAACTGACTTCCCCCTGGAAAGATATATCACCACCCGAAGGGTTAATTTCATCTCCAAAATGGTCGGACGCGACCAGGAAGCGAAGATCATCCTTGATGAATACAGAAAAGTCACAGAAGGAAACTTTCGCTCAGTTTTAATTTCCGGATTATCTGGAATTGGTAAAACACGCCTGATACAGGAGCTACAAAAACCTATTGTAGAAAACAGAGGGTATTTCACCTCAGGAAAATTCGATGTTTATCAGAAAAATATTCCCTACAGTTCCCTTATTCAAGCACTTAGAAACCTGATGCGTACATTCCTAACCGAAAGCAATAAAAGATTGGAAAGTTGGAAGAAAAAGATACTGGATGCTGTAGGTGAAGATGGGAAGGTTTTAACTGATGTAATTCCAGAATTGGAAATCCTTGTTGGACCCCAACCAGAAGTCCGCCCCTTACCCCCTGTTGAATCCCTTAACAGGTTCCATGACGTCTTCGACAGTTTCCTCACCTGCCTGGCCAGTGAGGAAAACCCCCTGACCATCTTCATAGATGACCTGCAATGGTGTGACGGAGCCTCCTTCGACTTTTTCTCGAACATGTTCGCTAACTATAAGGATCATCCGTATCTCTTCTTATTGGGGGCTTACCGCCACAATGAAGTGGATTCCAGCCATCCCTTATCTAAAATCATACGTAAAGTTAAAAAAAATCAACAAACACTTCAAGAAATCAGATTAGGACCTTTAAAAAGTGAATACTCCCATGAGATGGTTTCTTATATCCTGGACTCACCCCTTGAAAAGACAGAGGCCTTATCAGATTTCATAAGCACCCTCAGTGAAGGAAATCCCCTCTTCGTGAGTGAAAGCCTGTCCTACCTCCATGGTGAAGATCTCATCTATTTAGACGAAAACAGAGAATGGAGATGGGATATGGAGAAAATACGAAGGTCTCGCATGCCCACCACCGTGGTCTCCCTCTTCAGTTCAAAGATTCGAAAACTACCACGAGATCTTATAGATCTCCTGGAGTATTGTGCATGTATGGGAAATACCTTTTCACCTGCAGAATTATCACTGATCAAGGAAATGCCACTGGTAAAGACCTATGAAATTCTAAAACCAGCCCTGGGACAGGGATTATTAATTGAAAATAAGAACCAGCTGCAGTTCATTCACGATAAAGTTCAGGAAGCTACATTATCCGCTATTCCACCTGAAAAACGGCGTAATATTCACTGGGAAGTGGGTAACCATCTTCTTTTTTCTACTAATGATGTTGAAGACCTGGAAATCCTGGAAAACCTGTTCACCATTGTATCGCACCTGAACCTAGGAAGAGAAGACCAACTCGATTCAGATACAGCTTACCTTCTCTCAGATATTAATTACCATGCTGGTAATAAAGCTTTAGACTCTTTAGCTACAGAAGCGGCCAATGAATATTTCAATGAGAGCAAAAAATTGCTACCCGATGACTGCTGGGAGGATGCACACTACAAACGTACTTTCCGGATATTTCAGAAAGCTGCCAAGACAGAACTCATGTGTGGAAACTACGAGAAATCAGGAAAATTGCTCAATCATTTGCTGGAACATGCCCAGAGTGACCTGGATAAGGCAGAATGTCTGGCTGAGCAGACCACCTCCCTCTCCTCGGTAGGTAATTTTAATAAAGCCATTGAAACCGCCAACCAGGGCCTGGCCTATTTTGGTAAAGCCATTCCTGAAGATCCCCAGGAAGCAGACCGTAAAAGGAAGGAGTTGATGGATGAAATTGCCTCCATGGACATAGATGTTTGGGAAACTATTTTACACATGCCCTTCACCCAGGACCGGAAAAATAAAATTGAACTGGCCTTCTACAGTGAACTCATCCCTGATCTGTACATGTCTGGCCTGGTGCCGCAGCTTTATCTTTCAGCGGCACAGTCCACCCAGCACTGTCTGGCTGGTGGTATGGACGAATCTGTTATCTACTCCTTCAGTATAATGGGGCTTCAACTTGGGGAACAGGAAGAGTTTGAGGCGGCTTTTAAATACGAGGATCTGGCCCGGGAACTCTCGGCGAAGTACCCCGATACCTTCGGGGCCACCCGTGGCATGAATGGAATAGTATGGTGTAACATGCACTCCCGAAGCCACCCCCTGGAGATCGTGGCTTACTGCCTCAAATCCATACAATCTGGAAAGAACTGCGGTGACCTGTACAATGCCGGACTCTCCTACGGACCTTTGATGTGGAACTTACAGGTTCAGGGGGTGGATATGTCCATCATCGAGGATTATGCTAATGAATGCCTGGAATTTTCACAGAGATACCATCTATCCTTCTCCGTAGGTCTGGCCGAAGCTGTGCAGGCCGGATGGATCGAACCCATGAAGAAAAATTACGTACCAGTCCCCATGGAAGAAAAACTGAGTAAATGGGAAGGGGACAACCACATAGCTTCAGCAGGAAGCTATTACGTACATATGGGCCTGGCCCACTACTACTTGGGGGAACACGTCATGGCCAAGAAGTATCTGCAGGGAGTGGAGCACTACCTGTCGGGTCTAACTGATAACGTGCTGAAAAGACAGTGGTACGTCTTCCAGGTGCTGAACGCTCTGAAACTCTATGAAAAAGGGGTTGACTTTGAAGACGAAGTTGAATTAATGGATGAAATACAGCCACTCATCGATAAGGTGGAGACCTGGACCGAACTGGGGCCGCTCCTCGAACCCTATCTTGCCTTCCTCCATGCTGAACTCGAAAGAGTTACCGGTACATTCAAGAAAGCCAGGAGTCTTTATATGGATGCTATAGATTCCGCACATAAACAGGGATACACCTTCCTGGAGGGGCATCTCCATGAATGTCTGGGGGAGCTTCTACTCTGCTATGGACAGTGCTCTGAAGAGATGTATTTCAACCAGGCAGCGCGCCTGTATAAAAATTGTGGAGCGGAAAGAAAAGAGTTCAACCTCTTAGAAAGGTATCCTACCTACTTCGAGGAGGATATTTCTTATCCACAAATCGAGGTGGAAGAACCTCCCCTCACCCTCCCGGATATTGACATTGAATACCTGATGAAATCCGCCCTGGCTATCTCTGCGGAGATAGAACTGGAAGCATTACTTAAGAAGATCATGAACGTGGTCATCGAGAGTTCCGGTGCACAGAGCGGATATCTGATCATGGAAGAGGAAGATGGTCTTTTCATCCATGCTGAAAGCCATGCCACTTTCAAGGAGGATGTGCAGATTTCCAAGAAAAAACTGGAAAAAGCAGGTGGGATCTGCAAAGCCATAGCACGTTATGTGCAACGTACAGGAGAACGTTTGATTCTCGATAATGCCTCAGAGGAAGGAGAATTCAAAGATAACAGGGAAGTTCAGGATATGAAGTTGCGTTCAGTCCTTTGTATGCCCGTATTTAAGCAGTCAAAGATGATTGGAATACTTTACCTGGAAAATCGTCTGGCAAATTCCGTGTTCACTCCTGAAAAGACGGAGCTTTTAGAGTTACTGATATCACAGGCGGCTATCTCCCTGGAAAATGCCACACTATTTGTAAAACGAGAAAAAACAGGAAAAAAATTGGAAAAAACCCTGGAAGAGCTGAAACGATCCAACAAGGAGCTTCAACAGTTCGCCTACATCGCTTCCCACGACCTGCAGGAGCCCCTGAGGATGATATCCAGTTTCCTACAGCTTCTCCAGCGCCGTTATGAGGGTCAATTAGATTCGGATGCTGATGAATTTATAGATTACGCTGTAGATGGGGCAGCACGCATGCAGGAGTTAATAAACGATCTACTAGCTTATTCCCGGGTAAATAGAACCACCAGCGAGTTCGAAAAAGTGGACCTGGAAAAAGTCCTGGACGAAGTTTTGATGTACCATAAATTATCGATCAAGGAGAACGACGTGTATGTAACCCGCGAACCATTACCAACGGTTAACGGCGACTATTCCCAGATGATACAGGTATTCCAGAACCTGGTAGGCAACGCCATTAAATACCGTGACGAAAAAGCACCGAAAATCCATATATCAGCCGAGAAAGAGAATAATAACTGGTTGTTCAAAGTGGAAGACAACGGCATTGGAATCGACCCTAAATATTTTGAGCGTATTTTTCTGATTTTCAAACGTCTGCATACCAACGAAGAGTACAGTGGAACTGGAATCGGCCTGGCCATCACTAAAAGAATTATTGAGAGGCATGGTGGCGATATATGGGTGGATTCCCAGCTGGGAAAGGGTTCTAAATTCTATTTTAACCTGCCCCTTGAAGATTAAACTTGCCAAAGATGTTTGTTAACCTCAACTTAGGATGATTGCACTTTAAAAAAAGAACATTTTTATATGTTCTTATCAAATAGATTTATAGTGATGTTGATGGTAAATTACGATGAACTGTACTATAAATCTCGTTTTTATTGGGTGTGGAGGACATTTATACTCTGGATAGGTGCTGCACTGGGTTTTTTATTCATCGCCTATATTTCCGTGGGATTATCCATTGATTCCTGGGAAACAGCTTTTGTAGCCGCTGCAGTAGTGGGTATTTTAAATACTCTTTTATGGCCTGTCCTCTCTCGTATTTTACTGCCCTTCATGGTTTTAACTGTAGGGGTGGGTTCGTTACTGGTTAACGGTGCTTTGATCTGGTTAGCCAGTGAGTTCGTCGGTGGTGTGACCATTGAAGGAGCAGCGCTTGTTTTAACCCCCATAGCCATGTCTGCTATTTCAACCATGCTTATGGGGCTTTTAACAATTGATGACGATGCGGCCTGGTACCGTAGTATCGGGAAAACTGTTAAGAAATCAGATGAGGAGGATGTTAAAGATACCCCAGGGGTGGTCTTCATGGAGATCGATGGCCTGAGCAAAAATATCCTGCTGGAAGCTGTGAAAAGAGGGGATATGCCCACGCTTAAAAGGTGGATTGAAGAGGGCAGCCATAAAGTCAGTGGATGGGAGACTGACCTGTCCAGCCAGACCGGTGCCAGCCAGGCGGGAATTCTCCATGGTAACAATGAAGATATCGTGGCCTTCAGATGGGTTGAAAAGGAAAATAACAACAAATTCATGGTGTCTACTGGTTTAAGTGACGCCCCTATTGTAGAAGAACATATATCTGATGGTAACGGACTTTTATCCAGGAATGGTGCTAGTCGGGCTAATTTATTTTCAGGGGATGCCGAAGATGTTATATTCACCTTCAGCCGGATGAAAGATGTGGGTAAATTCTATAACAAAGCCTGGGAGTATGTTTTCAGCAACTCTTCTAACTTCAGTCGAATCGTCAGCCTGGTATTCTGGGATGCGTTTTTAGATTACAACTCCCAGATAATCCACAGGTTCAGAAATATTAAACCCAGAATATCCCGGGGATTATTTTATCCATTCATCAGAGCAGGAGCAAATGTATTTTTAAGGGAAATAACCACCCTGGCTATTATTGGGGATATTTTAAAGGGTAAAACAGATGTTAATTATGTTACCTATTTGGGATATGATGAAATCGCCCATCACTCCGGCATAAGGGACGAAGATGCCTTCAACGCCCTTAGAAGTATTGACAAACAATTCCACCGGGTGGAAATGGCCTCATACCTGGCCTACAGGGATTATAAATTGGTGGTCCATTCTGATCATGGCCAGACCAATGGAGCAACCTTTAAACAGCGTTATGGTTATACTCTGGAAGAAATGGTCAAGGGCCTGTTACCTGATGCTCGTATATTCGCTGATATGTCACCAAGTACCGGTGATCACTTCTCTGTGGCTTTTACCGCCCCGGTAGATAGAGTTAAAGGATTAATCGATGCTACAGGTGAGACCAACTATTTGCAGAGATATAAGAAAGAGGAATCCGATGAAGTTGAACCTAACGTGATGGTCCTAGCTTCAGGAAATATGGGCCTGGTCTATCTAACGGAGCATAGAAACAGACTCACCTATGAGGAAATCAACCGCCTGTACCCTGATCTGATTCCTGGTTTGTCCAAACATGAGGGGATAGGATTTATTCTCGTTGAATCCAATGAACACGGCCCCCTGGTTATAGGTAATGGTGGCACCTACTACTTGGAAAATGACACAGTTGACGGGGCTAACCCCCTGGCTAATTACGGCCCAAATGCCGCCAGGCACCTTAAGAGAACTAATAGCTTTAAATACACACCGGACATACTGGCTATAAGTTTATACGACCCTAAAAAAAATGAAGTGGCCGCATTTGAAGAACTGGTAGGTAGTCATGGGGGATTGGGAGGAGAACAGTCATTTCCATTCATCCTACACCCTTCAGAATGGAACATCCCAGATGGGTTGATCGGGGCTGAATCTGTATATCAGGCCTTTAAAAGTGAAATTGTTAAATTAAATAAGGAAAGTTCATGAATCCTTGTGTTATATATTTTTAATTTTATATAACTTTTTTTTTACTGATAGTCCCCATGGAAATAGTGGTCTGAAATGTTTCCAAAACATTTATATGCCACGAGTAGGAAACCTATTTCCGGTGATAACTTTAACAATTCTAGACCAATTCTAGAGATTTAAGGAGTTGAAAAAATGCCAAGTAAAGATGAAATTATACAGATAGTACAAGAAAACGATGTAGAGTTCATCAGGCTGTGGTTTACCGATATAAACGGTATTCTGAAAAGCTTTGCCATCACTCAGGATGAACTCGAGACTGCCCTTGATCAGGGAATGGGATTCGATGGATCCAGTATAACCGGTTTCCAGGACATCGAAGAATCCGATATGATTGCCATGCCAGACCCCGATACTTTCCAACTTCTCCCCTGGAGGCCAAAGGAAAAAGCAGTAGCTAGAATGATATGTGATGTCCTCGTACCCGGAGGAAAACCCTACGAAGGAGACCCCCGTTACGTTTTAAGAAGAGCTCTGGAGAAGATGGAAAAACTAGGTTTCGACCACTTCTACGTGGGCCCTGAACTGGAATTTTTCTACTTCGCATCAGCTGAACATCCAGAACCTATAGACAACGGCGGATACTTTGACCTCACACCACTGGATTTAGCTTCCGACCTGAGGAGAGACACCGTCCTGGCCCTCAAGGATGTAGGAATTAACGTTGAATACTCTCACCACGAAGTAGCTCCATCTCAGCATGAGATCGACATGAGATACGACGACGCCCTTAAAATGGCCGATAACATGGTTACCTACCGGTTAACTGTGAAAGAAATCGCCCTCCAGTACGGTCTTTACGCTACCTTCATGCCCAAACCCATATTCGGAGAGAATGGGTCCGGTATGCACGTCCACCAGTCACTGTTTAAAGGAGAAAAAAACGCTTTCTTTGATGCTGATGATGAGTACAACCTTTCAGACGATGGTAAAGCATACATAGGTGGTGTTTTAACCCACGCACCTGAAATCGTCTCCATACTGAACCCTACAATTAACTCATTTAAAAGACTGATTCCTGGATATGAAGCACCAGTTTACATCGGATGGTCCAGAAGAAACCGTTCTGCATTAATCCGTGTGCCCCTGTATCAACCAGGTAAAGAAGTTGCCACCAGGATGGAACTAAGGTGTCCTGACCCATCAGGAAACCCCTACCTGCAAGTGGCGTCCATGCTCATGGCCGGACTTAAAGGGATCGAAGAAGGATATGAAATGCCCGATCCTATGGAGTTCAACCTGTACAACTTAACCGAAGAAGAAAGAGAAGCTAAAGGAATTGAATCACTGCCTGCCTCATTAGAACAGGCCGTGGCCTTATCAGGAAAATCTGAACTGGTCAAAGAAATCTTAGGCCCACACATCTTCGAAAGATTCATAGCCCTCAAAAAGAAAGAATGTGAAGAGTACCGCCTACAAGTAACCCAGTGGGAACTGGATAAATACTACCAGCTACTCTAGGGGTTTATCCATCCCCTAAATTTTTTTTTATCACTTTAATTTTTTCACAAAAAGCTTTTAAACCTTAACAATAAACAAACCATTAAAATGTTAAATCAATTCAATCTGGTGAATAAATGCCTGATGAAACTGATCGCAAAATGATGGAAATTTTAAGGATTCTTGCCGATAAAGATGATGTTCTCGGAGCCAAGACCATCGCCCTGGGGCTTAAAAAGAAGGGTTATGATCTGGGAGAACGTGCCGTAAGATATCACATGCGGATCCTGGATGAGAAGGGATTCACAGAGCGTAAAGGATATGCAGGAAGAAAAATCACCCCCAAAGGACTGAAAGAGCTTGAAAGAGGCCTCATCTATGATCAGGTCGACTTTATCTTCTCTAAATTCGAAAACATGATCTACAACACCACCCTCGACCCCAATCAGGCCTGGGGAAATGTGGTGGTAAACACCTCCATTTTCCGGGAAAAGAAGGGCGTAATGGACATCTTAAAAGAAGTATTTGCCAGGGGGATAGCGGTCAGTCCCTATGTAATACTCACCAGTGAGAAGGATGAAAATGATGAAGAATACTTTAAACTGGACACCATATGCGGTACCACCATAGATGGTATGCTACGTAAAGTGGGAATACCGGTTATTCCCCAGTATGGTGGGCTGGTAAAAGTTGATGATTATACTCCAATTAGATTTACTGAACTCATCGCCTATAAGAAGACATCCATGACCCCCCTGGAGGCATTCACCGACCGGGAGATGACCTCTGTTTTAGAGGTGGTTAGAGAGGGGACTGGATACATCCCGGCAAACTTCCGTCTGATACCAGAAAGTGCCCGGGAGAAGGCCGTGGAAACCTTCCAGAAGATGAAAGGCATCGGAGTCTCTGGTGTGATGGAGATAGGTGAAAGTGGAGAATCTGTGCTGGGCATTCCGGTAGTTGATGAAATGGTAGGCATCGCCGTGGTAGGCGGTATAAATCCCCTATGCGCTGCAAAAGAAGCAGGATACGATGTTAACATAAGACTGGCCGAGCAGACTGTGGAATTTTCCACCATGGAAAAGTTAACTGAACCAGAACCTGTGTTGAAGACAGCCAAACAGGGGACCAAAGAAGAAGTTAGATTTTTACTGTCCAAGGCCTGGAACTTCATAAATATGGTGAGTTTCGACCCTCAAACCCATGAAGGCCAGGTCATCGCCAACATCTCCCATGTAAACAAAGAAGACCTGGAGGACGCCCTGGATGTCTTCACCGAGGTGATGTCTAAACCAGAGTACTGCGTCAGTAAATATTTCAAGATTATTCCTGATCTCAAGGAAGGTAAATCCAGCATCGCCACAGTGTGCAGTCTGACCATCGATGGGATTTTAAATAAGAGGGGAATACCATCGGCACCCCAGTATGGAGGTGTCCTGGAGACCCAGACAAAAAACCCCCGTTTCATTGAATTAACCGCCTACAGTGGTTCGTCCCTGGATCCCCATGAGATATACTTAACGAAGGGTATGACCTCTGTCTTAGAAGCAGTTAACAGTAGCGGAAGGATTCTGGCCAGTTTGAAGGAAATACCCTACATCGCCCGGCCCGAGACCATGAGTATCCTGGATGAAATTAAAAAGACAGCAGGTTTCTCCATCCTGAAGGTGGGAAAACCAAGCGAACTCATCTACAATGCCAAGGTGGAAAGATACCATGCCGGTATAGTTACACCTGGTGGTTTAAACCCCATAGCCGCTATTCGCGAGGCAGGTATCCATGTAGAGCCTAAGGCCGTGGAGGCCATGCTGGATATCTCCGAGATGGAAGAGTTTTAAAATTCTAATATTTCGAGTATGTTTTAACTAATTTTTTTTTATTTTCAAAAATTTAAAAGCTGGAAGGAAGATCAAAGTTCAGTTAATAAAACGATCATCCGATCTCATATCTGAAGCTTTATGATGATGATCCTCAAACCATCCTATACATACCTCTTCATCTGCACCCTTTTCCAGCTGCGGTATGTATGGTTTTATGTCAAGTAGTGGTGTTCCATCTGCAATATCAACATTGGATATATGGATGATGTTGCCTTCAATCTTATCCAGTCCAATTACCGATAAACCTATGGGATTCGGACGCTTAGGAGCTCTGGTTGCAAATATACCGTGTTTCTTATCATCCATAAACGGTTTAACCATCATGGAACATCCATTACAGAGATGAAAATGGTAGATGAGTATGAGGTGGGAAAACTCCTCCAGATCGGTAAGCCCCTCAGTGTACTCATCTTCAATAATGATCTCACCCTTAACACCACAGGCACCTACCGGCTGAATGGGCATGCCTTCTAATTCTTTAAAGGGGGATCTTATAATTCCTATTGGTTTGTATTTAATTGTTTCCATGTTATCCCTCGAAAAATTTCGAAAATCAATGAAAACTTCAGATCAATCAATGATAAATCTTTTACTATGCGAAAAAAGTAGAATCATTTTGAATTTCTAATCATATTCCTCAGGTCATTTCTATAGTAAGCAATTATCACCAGAAATATGAGCATTACTACACCGATTATACCCCCCAAACCTGGGGATTTTTCACTGTATCATCTATGAATAACTCCTGAACACCTCCTCTTGATCCAGTGGAAGATCCTCTCTCACCTGAAGATGAGTCGGTGCTTCCTTCAACCGGTGCAGCGGCCATAGCACCGATACTTGACGGATAAGAGGATCCTGATGTGGTGCCACCGCTAGAACTTCCGGAACTTCCATCTGTGCCGCTTCCAGTACCATCTCCTGAACCATCTCCAGTACCGCTCCCTGAACCGTCTCCTGAACCGCCACCGTGACCACCAAGTCCAGGTCCAGGTTTATTTCCTGTACCATCCCCTGGAATAGAGGGTGTGTCATCCGTGCCTTTTTTAAATCTATCTGGTGTTTCTTTTTGATTGGTGATTATAATTGATGTAACAAATAATGAAGAATCAACTTCTAAAATACATATTCCGTTCTCTATGCGTATTGTTCAGGTGGTTACATCACTAAGTTTAGCGAGTGCGTCAAATGAAGGCATACCATCTGCTATCTTTGTTTTTCCCAGGTTATCATATAATCTAATAGTGTATCTAGTAAGACCTGTGCTTAATTGTGTGGCTGTGACATCTGCCTGTATATAATCGGTTAGGAGTTTAGGGCAGATGTTAATTCTATTCATAGCAAAAACCATGAATACCAATAATCTATTTAATCTCATTTTAACCTCCAAATTTTTTTCAATTATTGAAATTATAAATAATCCCAAAAAATCATGGGACCTATAAAAATATGGTATAACGATATGGGAATATAAACATGTCGAATATGAAAAAAACCTCTTTTAAACTAAAATTAGGAAAAAAAAGTTCAAAAAAAGAAAAAAATTGGTTTTTAGGTGTTGCCTGTGGCGGAGGTGTAGGATTTAGCTGCTACTGGGTTACCTGCTTTGTCGGTTACAGTCCCAGTGTGCATAACCAGCTTATAGTTTAGTATTGGCTGCTAACTTCCATGATTGATGGTCAACACTTTTCCACTTAAAAGAGTATTCCCATGCTTAAGAAATAGATGTTTTAAATGCATATGGGAAATGTATATATCAATTTCGAATAAATTATTAAAAAATTAAGGAGATTAGAAAATATGTCAGATACCGGATTACACCCATCAAACGGCCATCGTATCCAGGGAAGGACAACTGAATCTTTTATAGACGCCAGGGATGTTATTTCTCGATTGGATCTTAAAGGAGATGATGTGTTCATGGATGCGGGTTGTGGTGATGGGCACGTTGCCATGGAAGCTTATGATATGATGGATGACACTGCAACTATCTATGCGGTGGATATCTACGAACCATCTATTGAAGACTTTGAAAAGGACCTGAAAAAAGACGGGATAACAAACGTAATCCCTGTACAGTCAGATATAACGGATAGAATTGCCATCGATGATGATTTTGTGGACATGTGTCTTATGATCAATGTCTTCCACCACTTCGTATCCATGGAAAAAACAGATGAAGCCATCAGTGAACTCAAACGGGTTATAAAGCCCGAAGGTAAAATAGCGGTTATAGATTACAAAAAGGCAGATACGGATTATGGTCCACCATTTAAATTCAAGCGCAGCCCGGAAGAACTGGAAAAGATGTTCAGTAAACACGACATGAAAATGGTTAAACTGGACACTGAAGTGGGAGAAGACCTTGAAGGAGGAATCACATCCCATTACCTCATAATATTTGAAAAATAAATAGGAAAAACATCTAGACTAATAGATGTTTTAAAAACTTTTTTTAAATTTTAAAATTTTCATCCTATAATCTCATAGTACGACTTATCATAGCAGGAAGTACAGTAGGCATGTCCTCCCCGGAGGTGGTGTTTGCCGTCCAGCACCTCTTCACCGCACTCCACGCATTCAGCTACTTCCAGGGGTTTACCCTGTAGGTCATTGGGGTCTATTTTGACTTTCACCTTCTGGATGTCGAATAATTCCTCTCCAGGGGTTTTGGCTATTCTTTCTATTCTTTCTTCTACTGGTTCTTCAGGGTAATCCTTGTTAACCTTCTTATCTATGACCCGGATGGCCTCACCAGTTTCGATGTTGACAAAGGTGGCTGCGGATTTACCGTAGCCCATGGGTTTAAGTGATTTTTTACCCATGCTGGTCCTGGTGACCGAGAGTATCGCATCGGAGATGCACCTGTCTATCTCTGTAAAGACGATAAGCCGCTTGTCCTTCTCACCAGGGGTCATTCCCATGTTTTCCATCCCATGAATAGCTAACTTTGTACCCATGACTATTCCACCGCAGATATCGCCGTGGAATTCACCTGCTTTTTCTAATAATTCTTTATAGTCACTCATTTTTTTCACCTGTCTTACTTTTAATCTGTAATTAATTTTTATTAAATCCATTGAAAATTATGTAATATTATCAAATCCCCTAAAAATCATGTTATACCACTCAAAACCTGTATAAACTATTGTGATGTGCCTTAAAATCTTTGATTTCTATGGCGTGCAAAAAAGACCGCCCAAGTACGTAATCATATGAAAAAATTTTTATTACTTAAATATTTTACGGCAATTGAACAAGACGACATGTCTAAGGATGGTTCCGGCCCACGTAACACAGTTGCCAAAATGTTCGTTAGAGAAGATGAAGTGATCTTCGAAACTATAAGTGGGGGTGGTCTGGAATATCAAGTGCAGAAACTGGCCGTGGAAGCAGCTAGTGACCTTAAACCACAAATTATTGAGTTAAGACTGGATTCTGATGAAGTAGCTAAAGATGAGGATATCTGTGGTGGAGTAGTTGAAGTTTTTCTGGAGCCGGTTTTGAAAAAGCACTATGAAGTTTTACAATCGCATAGATGAGGTTGGAAGAAACGGTGCAAAAGGTATTGTAATAACCAGCTTCAACAATGAAAACCACGAGAAAATACTCCTGGAAGAAGACCTGAGTTTAACCGGTGGCAATGTAGACTTTGATAAAGATTCTTTCTTCAAAGGCCACATAAACAACATCTCTCCAGAGGTAGATGACGGAACCATCATTGAAACCATCCACCCTCACCATTGTTATACGTGTTTGGGGCAGGCCATGTGGCACAGTATATAACTCCACTGGCCGACACAGTGGGATTCCAGGTTACAGTCATCGATGACAGGGAGGAATTTGCAACTAAGGAAAGATTCCCAAACGCCCATGATGTGTTAGTTGAAGACTTCAAGGGAGTTTTCGACCAGTTAAGCTTTACTGGAGAGGAATACGTGGTGATTGTCACACGAGGACACAATGACCAGACCGTGCTCGAGGAATCCCTGAAAAGAGATGCCAAATACTTAGGTATGATCGGGAGTAAAACAAAGGTGAAGATGATCCTTGATTACATGAAAGAGTCAGGCTATGACGTAGAAAAGATTGACGCCGTGCACTCCCCAATTGGACTATTTATTAACGCGGAAACACCCCAGGAAATTGCAGTTAGCATCGTTGGCGAGCTTATAGAAGTTAGAAGAGATAGACAACAGTAAGATCAAGTATACATGAAAGGAAGTTTATAGTAAAAAAAGTCAAGTAACTACCTAAAACTATAAAACAGACCTCAAGGAGGAGATTCATTTGAAGATAAGAAGCGATTTTGTAACTAACAGCAGCTCGGCAAGCTTCGTGATAACCGCCAAAGAAGACATAATAAACGACAACTTAAAACACCAGCAGAAAAAAGGTAGAATAGGTAGGGTCCAGTTGTTAACCTTCTTAATGGATGAGCTCAAAAAGGAAGGATACAAAACCAACATAGGTGCAGGGGAGTACTACTTCACCATCAGGGAGTTCTACCTGGGAAAATCCATTGAACTGGATGAAAACATAGACCCGAAAAGGATAGCCACCACCGACCTCAGCAAACTCTCCGATGACGAGATGTGGAAGCTCATTAACTGGATACTCGTAAAAGGCGGAGGCAGAGACCTCTTCGGTGTGGGGGCAACCCAGACCAACGAACTGGAATGTGAATGTGAAGAAGACCCAAGGGACTAAGTTTTACCTAAAAACTAACACAACACCTCTTTTTAAATGATACGTAAACATTTCAAAGGATACAACTTTGTAGGAATCCCTGAAACCGGTTTTACCCTGCGTTGGGGAGATGATCTATCCCATAATCCTTACATGGCCCCCTGGCCAGAGTTAGCAGATATATCCATATCTAACTACTGCACCAACGGCTGCAGTTACTGTTACAGGTCCAGTGACCAGGAAGGCAAGTTCATGTCACTAGAGGACTACAAACACGTGCTCCAGGAACTCACCAATAAAACATATGGAAGCGTATTCCAGGTTGCCCTGGGAGGTGGGGAACCACTCCTACATCCTGATTTTAATGAGATAATCAGGACAACCCGGGAAGATTACGGGATAACCCCCAATTACACCACATGTGGGAAATTTTTCAACCCGGAAAACCTGGAGGCCAGCAGGAAATACTGCGGTGCAGTGGCCATATCCTGGGATCCCTATCGAGACAAACTAGCCCTGGATGAACTTCCAAAACTGGGAAAATTCCTGGAAGATAATGAGATCCGGACTAACATCCATTACGTTATCTCTGAAACTACCCTTGAACACGCAACACATCTGTTAGAAGGAAAATATGATGGATATCTGGAACAATTCAATGCCGTGATTTTTTTAACCTACAAACCAACCGGCCGGGCCAGAAGAGAAGACATCATCAGATCATCCCAGAAACTCCGATCATTCATTGACCTGGTAAACAAACCTGCCACTAACATAAAGATTGGTTTCGACGCCTGTTTCGTTCCAATCCTACTTAAAAAGACAGATATCGATAACACCATGGTAGATAGCTGTGAGTGCGGCTTTTTCTCAGTCTACATAGATGAGGACCTTAATGTTTCACCCTGCTCGTTTTGCAACGATAAAACATACTGTTACAGTCTGAAAAGATCCAGCTTCAAAGATATCTGGCAGGACGCTTTCTCCAACTACAGAAATTACGTGGATGGGAAATGTAAATTGAACTGTTCAAAATGTGATAAAAGTAGTGATTGCAGGGGTATGTGTCCCTTCTTTGATGAACTGTTTTTATGTGGGCTGGTGAGAGAACCATAGACTACATCTTATGCTTATTCTTCTTTTGTAACCTTAAACTGTTCAACATCCATTTTAGATTCATCTCTACTTAAATTTTAAACAGTCAAATTAGCCTTCCAGCACCCTGAACCCTATTTCACCCCTACATACTCTGGTGTTGATCATACCGCCACTCTGGCTGATCTTCCGGAGAATGGCTTCAGGGTCTAATATTTCTACTCCAGCCAGCATATTAGCGCCGTAATCGAATAGAACATCACTCATTGTGGTGCTGGGTCCCATGACTATGGTGTAAGCATCTTCCTGTTTGGCCAGGTTCAGGTAGCGTTCCAGTCCCTTATTTATAAGGGTAGAACCAGTTATAATTATTATATCACTTCCTGGGAAGACATATTCCGCGGCTGCCTCGGTAATAATTCCTTCTTTGGGGTTTAGGAGTGTTGGATCAGATTCCAGAACCCATAACTCCCTGGCCATGGATCTTATTTCATCGATCTTGGGGAACTTGCCCACCATGGTAACCTTCTTATTGTTGCTTTCTTCCAGGATGATATCCTGAGCATTCACGTCTTTTCTTCCCCTGGGTTTGAACATGGAGTTGATGGCAGCCACACCGATGCTGGCTTCCACCAGATTCCATGATCTCACATATTCTGCCAGTTCCAGAGTGGTTTTACTTGTTAACTCCCCCATATCTCGAGTGTAGTTACCATGAACTACCGGGATCCCGTAGGTTTTGGAAACTCCTCCGTATTTTCCATGAACACCTGTCCAGGATATTCCAACCCGTACATCCTTTACAGGAGAATTATTTTCACTTGCAGCTTGGATTAGTTCGTTTATCAGCTTCATCTTATCATCTTATAATTTTTGATAGTAAGGGCCTTCAGCACAGGCTTTGCACAACGTTCGCCCATCAAGTATGACTTCGCGTCTGTCCAACACTCTGTCCCCGCATTCTTCGCAGTATGCCCTAAATTTGGGGAAGCCTGGAATGTCATGCTCGCCTATATCGACTTTAACTTCCTCTATTACTAGAAGTTCTTTTTCAGGGACCTTGGAAAGTTTTTCCACCATTTCCTTCATATCTGGTTTTCCAGCATCATCAGATTTTGGTGATACACGAGGACCTTCCACGGCGGAAACTCTCACCGCCTTTCCAGAGGATAGATCCAGAAAGGTAGCTGCAAATTTACCGTAATCCTTGTATTTAAGGTTACGGTGGCCCATGGTGTTCCCGGTCACGGCTTGAACTGCATCCGCCATGCAACGGTCTATTTCCACGTAGACCATTAAGTCGCGATTTCTATCAAATTGATCCATTCCCAGTTCTCTCAGCCCGACCATGGCTATTCTAGTCCCTATAACTATACCTGGGCAAATTTCACCATGGAAAGCCCTGCCTTTCTCCAGTAAGATATCA
>WOYI010836008.1_pt1 | contig 21020 bp, 20 predicted proteins | sample 6423411 | NCBI WGS metagenome assembly WOYI01 (sample SAMN13441803, study PRJNA592873) | oil field metagenome | biome: oil field; feature: oil-well bore; material: oil-contaminated soil; isolation source: oil-contaminated soil from oil-well borehole | place: Germany: Wietze | collected 2016-10-18 ... | reverse complement strand
GCTTTTTGTCTTCCTATCTGAACTTTCGCGCGGAAATTATGGGCCATGTTGGAGTGCGACCAGGTCGCAGCTTCGCTACTCCCCAGAGGGGCGCGGCCCCTCTGGCGCCTCGCCACTACGTGGCGGGCTGTCACCCCGAGTTCGCGGGAAAAGTCTTTTCCCGCACCCTTTTCTGGTTCGACTCTGCCATTATCTATGGGGCTTTTTGTCTTCCTATCTGAACTTTCGCGCGGAAATTATGGGCCATGTTGGAGTCGAACCAACGACCTTGACATTAAGAGTGTCCTGCTCTGCCAATTGAGCTAATGGCCCTAAACTATCGCTTTATAGGTAAGATTGCAACGAAGAGCTAAATTATATCATAAATCGGAAATCGTGCAAGCGTTGTTTTTTTTGCCACCAGGCCCGCCTTGCTCTATCCTATAGTTTTTAACCTGTAAAACGCCACTAAGTTGAATAAGGCGATGGCGAGACAGGTCTGGCCGATACCTAGTATGGGCACCAAAAAGGCGGTTACAAGCAACGAGCCCAGGCAGGAACCTAGTAGATCCACTCCGTAGATCAATCCGCCTGTGCGAGAGATGGTTGCCGGCGCCGGTGAGTATATGTTGTTCGCCAATGGGAACTGATAACCGGTGATGTAGCCGGCTGCTACGGAAAGCAAAGGGAAGAAAAGATTGGCGCCGAACCAAAGCAGGATATCCGCCTGCCTTAGAGCCAAGAGGCGAAGCGCCGCACAGAGAAACAGAGCGTAGAACACAAATATCAACTGCATTTTCCTGAAACGGCTTAAAGCAGCTTCTGAAGAGAACTTCATCCCGCGCCGAACTCCCAGCACCAACCCCAGCATAAAAGAAGTAAGTATTACCCCCAGCTTGTAAAAAACGATCCCGTAGATAGACTGGAAAGCCAGGAGGATAATCATCTGGAAGCCCATGGCGCTGAAGCCGCCGGTTGCGCAGGCCAGAACAACCGCTCCTTTCACTCCCCTTTTGCGCCCGGCGGACAGCATAACAATTGCCAGCGCCGCTACTATCAGCCGGATCAACCGCTCGGTAACCGCAGTAAGCAGCGCGCAGACCAGCGGATGCCGGAAACGGCTAAGCCAGGAGATATTGCTATAATAATAACTTATCGGACGTTCATCTCTATTCAACGGGCCGGTATAACGTTGCTTCAATATCCGCTCAAGATAATCCACGCGCTCGGCAGAAAGCCGCGAGAAAAGATAAGCGCCGGAGATATAGGATAAATATAGCCCTCGCTCCCCTATGCGCCGCTCAAGCAGCGCATAATCATAAGTGAGCGCTCCCGTGGTATCGGAGGCAAGAAAATAAGCCGTATCCCCGGGAATGGCCTTGACCTCGCTGAAGACCTCTTTTAAGGCGGCGTATATCGACCGCAGCAGCAGGGCGTTTTCCCGGCGGATATAGTTCTCCGATGAGGAGAGCGATATTGAGAAGATCCCTCCCTGCCCGAGAATACTCTTCACCTCACGGAAGAATTCCAGGGTATAGTAACGGTTAAGCTGCGCGGTGAGCGGGTCGCCGAGGTTGATAATCACGCAATCATATTTTTCTTCGTTGTATTTGATAAATCTCCGGGCGTCGATGTTATGCACGGACAGGCGATTGTCCAGAAATACCTCCTGATACTCCGGTGCAAGATGCCTGCGCGCCATTTCGATATTCAAAGGATCAAGCTCAACATAATCAAGCTCATCCACCGGTTCGCTAAGCGTCTCTCGTACCGCCTCTATGCCCGCCCCTGCCATCAGCACCCTACGCGGCGCCGGGTGTTCCAATAACGCCAGGTGCACCTTCTCCTCCGCGGAAGGTTTATCCGGCATACTGTAAAGGCGCATACCATCGTAAAAAAAAGAAACCTGGCTCCGATCCGCGATAAGAGTGAGGCTGCCGTAAACGGAACTGCGGCTGTCTATTACCTCTGAACCGCGCCAGCGCGCCTTCAGTGAAGCTGATTCAAGTTCTTTCCAACCGGGGAAAAAGGAAAGATACGCCAAGAATCCAAACAAAAAGATGGAATAGACGCGCGCGGACCGAACCGCCCAGCTTTTCCCCGCATCCCTGAGAAGCAGGAGTGCCGCCGATAAAGCCAATACCGCCAAAAAGACGGTAATCTGTAATGCCCCGCAGACGCGTATCAAATACAGGCTCACGCTGAAACCGCCCACCATTGAACCGAGCGATTCCAACAGATACGTTTTACCGGCATTGCTCAAACGGCAAGACAAGCTGAACATAAACCCCAGCAGTCCGCAGGCCGGAACAAACACCAGCAGTCCGGCCTCGGCCATACGCGGCAGAGAAACCACCTCTCCTGCGGCGACACCCAGATAATCCCGGATCGAACGTATCTCAAGAAAGCTGAGGAGCAGCAGAACAGCCAGACAGATGAAACAGCCGCCAAGCGCAAACCGTTTATTGTTTATCCTGTCCGCCTGCCTGCCCAGCGCAAAAGCGGACAAGCCGGCGGACGCCAGCCATGCCGCCAGCGCCGCGCCCAGGGAAAGCTCGTTGCCGCCGAAAGAAACCAGGAACTCTCGCAAAAAGAGCACCTGGGCGGACATAGCGATAAAACCGATAACTATAACAGATAAACTATCAGCCATATACCTTTATTGCCGGATTAATTATCAACAATACCCCCAGAATTATCATCACTGCCGCAAAGGCCATTCTAAAAACATATCTCCCCTTCTCCGAGCGTATTAATTTTAACGGCAGGTACTTCAGCAGTCCGGCGGCCGGGACGATCACCAACAGTCCGGCGAATACTATACCCAGCCCGAAAGCCAGTCCGTAGCAGGCGCCGCCGAGAAAGTTATGAGAAACAAGTGTTATTTCCGAAAGCACGAGCATAAGCGGAACACACGGGGCGGCTCCCACGCTGAAGCCGAGCGCGAACAACCCGGCCGACGGAACGCTCTGCGGCATCTGCCGGCAGACTTTTTTATCAAGGATAATGATCAAGCCCAACAATATGCTGATCGCGCCGGCCAGCGGCGTGAAGAAGGTAGAAAGCGGAGTGCCGCCGGAGAATCTTCGCAGCAGCCAGGCGGATATACCGGCCAGCGCTCCCAGCAGTGTGTAGGCGAGCAGTCTGCCGCCGAAGAAGAAAAAAAAGTCCCCGAACAAACGCGGCCATTTCTTACCGGAGGCGGCGGCGTAAGCGGCCAACAGAGGCATACAGGAAAGCATGCACGGCCCGGATATCCCCAGAATAAAACCCAGGGAAACAAGCTGAAAAAAAGCGGCGGCGTTGTTTAACACAACATCATTCTCTCCAAATCCCGGGTATTTGATGACCGCAGAACTTGCATTTGCCGTCCACTATATTGTTCTCGGTTATGCGGTATCCGCTCCTGCCCACAAGCAGTTTGTCGCATTGCGGGCAATAAGTGCTTTCCGCATAGTGACCGGGGACGTTACCGATATAGACGTATTTCAAACCGCATTCCATGGCTATACGGCGGCATTCCTGTAGTTTATCGACCGGCGTCGGAGGCAGGTTGGCCAGGCGGTAGGCGGGCATAAAACGGCTGAAATGCAACGGAACACTATCGCCCAGATTTTCTCTTATCCAAAGGCACATCTCTCGAACCTTTTGCGGGTCGTCGTTCTCCCCGGGTATGACCAGGTTAGTCAATTCCAGCCAGACACCGGCGGACTTGATCTCCTTCAAAGTCCGCAGAACAGGCTCAAGCTCGGCCATCATACCCATCTTGTTGTAGAATTCCCTGCTGAACCCCTTGATATCCACATTGACCGCGTCCATATACTGCAAAAGCTCCTTGAGTGGCCCGGGGTTTATATAACCGCAGCTGTGCATGCCGTTCTTCAATCCTTTTTTCCTCGCCAGCCTGGCGGTGTCCAGCATATATTCGTAGAAAACCGTTGGTTCGGTGTAGGTATAGACGACGAATTTAGAGCCGCTTTCGGCGGTCTTTTTAACAACCTCTTCCGGCGGCAGATTATAACCCTCCACCTCGTCCGGCCTGGATTGCGATATCTGCCAGTTCTGGCAGAACAAACAACGCATATTGCACCCGGCCACGGCAATGGAAAAAGCCGTCTCTCCAGGCATAACGTGGAAAAACGGCTTCTTTTCTATCGGGTCGACGTGTACGGCCACCGGATTGCCGTAACCTAACGTATAAAGCGTACCGTCCCTGTTGATGCGCACGGTGCAGACGCCGCGCTGGTTTACGTTCAGCGTGCACTGCCGCGGGCAGAGCAGGCAGCGCACGGTCTTATCCTTGACCTTCTCCCAGTAAGAGGCTTTTTTAAGACCGCCGCCGCCGTCCTGGGCATAGACAGGACTAAGAAAAATCAGCGCAGCCAGAATAAGGAATACCCTCTTATTCATCTTCCGAGAATACGTCGGCTGTGAAGATATACAAATCAGTGTCGCTACTTTTCCAGGCGTCCGCCGGCAATCCCGCTTTCTGCCGGCAAAGCTCGCTAAGGAATTCCTCTTTGCTCCAACCGGTCTCAACGGCGACCTGCGGCAGAAAGACACCGCTGCGAAAACCGTTTCTGATCATAACGCCGTGCGTACCCATCACTATATCATCCGCTGAAGCCGCTTTCTCCAGCGGGGAGAGCACTGATATCTCGATAACGATATCTTTCATTTCTCCCGCCTCGACCGCCACAAAACGCGGGTCGTTTACAGCCGCCTCCACCGCCATGTCTCTTATGGTCAAACACAACGGCTGCACCCCCACCATATTCCCTATACAGCCGCGCAACTGTCCGGCCTTTCGCAGAGTCACAAATGCCCCCAGCTTCCCGCGTAATGACGGGTAATTCTCCTCTTTCAACTGCAGTTTCTTACCCTTCTCCAGAAAAAAAACGATGGAATCCCTGGCTATACGCAGTAACTCTTTCTTCTGCTCCCGGGTAAACATAGTTTCCTCCCTCCTGTTGTCGCCCCCGCCGATGAAAGCGGCGCAGTAACCGACCGTCCACTTGCCTTTTTGCCTGACACCGGTCACTTCCGCCGAATCGGTATGTTTCAATATCTCAGTTTTTTCGCCGCCCATTTCACGCGCCAGCAGCATACCGGTGACTACCGCGGTCCCGCCGCAGAGCTGAAAAGTCCCGCGCTCCAATCCGTTATATAATTCTTCGGGATTCGCTCTTTCCATAGCCTCCAGTGTAACCTTGTCAACCGCCGCGGTTTCCTCATAATCGTAGCTATGGCACATATCGCTGGAAAGCACCAGCAGAACGTCATCTCTCCCGCCGATCGCCTCTTTCAGCAACGCCGCCAGCCTGCGGCAACCGGACAAATCCATTTTGCCGAGCAGAATCGGAACGATACGAAAATCCTTGAGTGTTCTCTGTAAAAAAGGCAGTTGTACTTCTATCGAATGTTCTCCGCCGAAAGCCTGCTCCCCGGCGATTACACCTTCGTCTTTACCCAATAATGCCGAAATAAGATCATTGTCCACCGGGACTTCTCCCAGCGGAGTACGCACGCCTTCGCCGTCATAAACACGGGCGCCCTCGAAATAAACGCGGTGGCTGCAAGCGAGGATGACCACGGTTTTGTATGGTTTGTCTTTGATGAGTTTGTAGGAATAAGCCGCCGTCGGGCCGGAATAATCGTAACCGGCGTGCGGGGAGATAATGGCAAGAACGCGTCCCCGCGACGTGTTGAGATCCGCGGCGGAAAGAAAAACGTCCACCGTCTGCTTCAACCGTTCCGGGTCGTCAGGATAAAAGCTCCCGGCGAAAAAAGATTGTTTGAATTCGGCGTGAAGAGCCGCCGGAGAAAGAGACAGGATAACGAACAAAAACAGGCCCGCTATTTTTATCCGCATAAGTATGAAGATGGATATTATGATTCCCTGACAAATGTCCCGTTAAGACGCAGGCCGGTGCTCCAGTATTCGCAAGAAACCACCGCGTTCTCGGTTATCTTTATCTCGGCCTCGCGATCCAGAGAAACTACCCCGTGCCAGACGCCTTTAAAAAGCACTACCGGCCTATCCAGCAGAAAACAATCTATCTTTCGCGCGTCCCGATCCCGGGCAACGTAAAGCAAAACCCGCCCTTTGACCGGCTCAAAGGTTTCAAAAGTGCCGGGGTGCCGCTCCAGATCGCCGATTACCCTATCCCTAACCACCAAATAAGCTATACGCCATCCGTGCCCCCTGCTTTCGCTGAGCACGATACGGAAAAGGTTTTTGTGTTTATCTTGGGTTCGTATGTCAGGGTAGTGTATTAACTTGCCGTATTTTCGGAAGCTAGCGGGAGTTATCTTTTTAGGCATGCCTTATAGAGATGAAAATCCACGGTCTATGGACCGCAATCCATAGTAACAGCTTTTTATTGCCGCGGCCTTCATACTTCATAACCGCAGTATGCTTCTATTGTGAATGGTCGGGGCGACAGGATTTGAACCTGTGACCTCAACGTCCCGAACGTTGCGCTCTAGCCAAGCTGAGCCACGCCCCGATTATAATTCCTAATTTCCTGCAATCCGGTCCGGCTGATATGAAGTCTTATTATATCAAAAACATAACGGAATTCAAGAAGATTGCGCCGCAATCGCCTTGACGAGCATATCGAATTCCAGATTTATCGTGTGCCCCGGCCCTTTTAACCCCAAAGTAGTATGCTCCGCGGTGAAAGGTATCACGAACACCGTAAAAAACAAGGGTTTCACTTCCGCCGCTGTCAGGCTAATGCCGTCCACGGCAATCGAGCCCTTTGGAACCAAGTTCTTCCTGAAACGCTCCGGCAAAAAAATGCTGAAAGCCAAATTCCCGGCGCGATAACCCTTGGCGCGTATCGCCGAACAGCAATCCACGTGCCCGCTGACAAAGTGGCCGGAGATACGGCTGTCCGCCCGCAGAGCTCTCTCGAGGTTGACTTTTACCCCCGGCGTGAGCCTGCCGATATTGCTGACCTTCAAGGTTTCGGGCATCACGTCGAACTCCAGCAAACCGCTTTTGTTGCCGGTCACGGTCAAACAGACTCCGTTTACGGCCACGCTGTCACCTGCCACCGTCCCTTCAGCGGCTATGCCGGACTGAACCTGCAGACGGGAACAACCGGAGCGAGCGGATAGCCCGCGCACCACGCCCAATTCTTCCACGATACCGCTAAACATACCCCTCCACCAGAAAATCCTCTCCGATACGTTTCAACTCCACATTCTTCAAACGCACGGCCTTATCGACCTTTTTCACGCCGCGCCCCATCACCGAACCGAGGGCGTCCTTGCCGCCTATAATTCTAGGGCTGACGAAAAAGAATACTTTATCCACCAGTCTCTCGTCGAACAAAGACCCTATGAGCGTGCCGCCTCCTTCCGCGAGCACGCTGGTGATACCGGCAGCGGCAAGTTTCTTCAACAGGGTGCGCAGGTTAATCTGTCCGTTCTTCTCCCCGATATCCAGGATACGGGCCTTGGGGGTTAGGATCTGCCGGTTTTCCGTCTCCTGGCCGGCGAGTTCCGGCAGAGTGGCAAGGACGACTTTCGCCCCCGGAGAAAAGATCTTGGCGGTGCTAGGCGTGCTTAGTTGGCTGTCCACGATTACTTTATAAGGCCGCAGTTGCGTACCTTCAGCTTCCAGCCGCGGGTCGTCCCGTAAAACTGTATTCACCCCCACCATTACAGCTTCGAAATCCCCCCTAAGCCTGCGCGCGTATCCCCTGGCTTCAGCCGAAGTGACCCAGTGTGAATCGCCGTCGGAGGTAGCAATGCGTCCGTCCAAAGATTGCCCTACCTTGATCGCTACGAACGGCAGTTTAGTGGTTATATATTTGATAAACACCTCATTCATCTTTCTTAACTCATCTTCAAGCACGCCGCAGCGGACTTTTATCCCTTTGGCGCGCAGCATCTCAATTCCTTTGCCGTTGTTCAACGGATTGGGGTCCTGCATACCTGCCACGACTTCTTTTATGCCGCTTTCTATGATACGATCCACGCAGGGAGGCGTCCTGCCGTAGTGCGCGCATGGTTCCAGTGTCACATAAAGCGTTGCTCCGGCGGCATTACCGCCTGCTTCATTCAGGGCAAAGATCTCGGCGTGCGGCAGGCCGGCCTTCTCATGATACCCCCGGCCGATAATCCTGTCCTCTTTGACCACAAGCGCGCCGACCATTGGATTTGGAAAGGTCATCCCCTTGGCCTTTAAAGCCAACCGCATAGCCATCTGCATATATTTTTCGTCGTTCATCTTTTCACCGCTTTCCTCAATTTGTCCAACAAATCGTCGGTAAGCACCGCCTTGCCGAGGTTGACGGCGGGTTTGCCTTTACCGTGAAAATCAGACCCGCCGGTCACCAGTAATCCGAGCTCTCCGGCGAGCGAAAGATACTTGGCGCGCATCTGCGCCGAATGCTCCGGATAATAAACCTCCAGCCCCATCAAACCCGCATCCGCCAGCCCGCGGATAAGGATATCTCCGGCCTTCAGACTGTAAGGATGCGCCAGCACCGGAATGCCGCCAGCCTGTAGTATCAACTTCACCGCATCCTGCGGCGAAAGTCTGAAACCACAGATGTAGGAAGGCGAATCATCGCCGATGTATTTCTCGAAAGCCTCACCCAGGGAAGAAACAATGCCTTTTATCTGCATAGCCATTGCGATATGCATACGTCCCACCGACCCCCGGCCGGAGATATCGAAAACATCCTCCGCATTGAGCTTTACGCCGAGCGCGTTAAGATTCCCGACCATACGCAGGACGCGTTCTCTGCGCCGCTCCTTGAACAAATTCAATTCTTTCAGCAGCCCTTTATGTGCGGGATCGAAAAGATAACCAAGGATGTGCACCTCGTTACCCTGATATTCGGCGGTAAGCTCAATCCCGGGAATAACCTCCACCCCACAGGCATGTCCTTCCCTCTTCGCCGGCATGTACCCTTCCACTGTATCATGATCGGTCACGGATATCACGCTTATCTTTTTGGCTGCGGCGAGCCTGACGACGTACTCCGGGGAAGAAGTTCCGTCCGAAAAAAAAGTATGAATGTGCAGGTCGGCTGGCATTACTCTAATATAGTCCTTTTTAGTTATGGGGACACGATACTTAATTCGGTAACGGCTACTACGGTAACGAAGTCCGTTTCGGCTTTCGGTTACGGGTTATGTCTTAAGACCGAAAGACGCAAGGTGATTGACGATACGTACGCCGCTAAAGCGTTGGCGAAACTAAAACAAGAGCCTCGCAACCTTAGCCGATAGATGATAAATACTTAATCTTGAATATATACGCTGCGAATAAAGATAATTACTCCTGAGGTTTAATCTTATCGAGGATACCGTTGACGAACTTGGCCGATTCCTGCCCGGAATATTTCTTTGCCAGTTCGATAGCTTCATTTATCGCCACCTTGGGCGGGATATCCGGACGGAAAAGCAGTTCGTAGCTGGCCAGACGCAGGATGTTTCTGTCGATCACCGCCATGCGTTCCGGTTCCCAGTTGAGGGCGAACTCCGCGATTTTACAGTCTATCGTCTCCATATTCTCCGTCACGCCGCGCGCCAACTCAACGGAAAACTCGCGTATTTCTTTAGGCACAAGCCCGCGTTCGTCTTCATGCCAGAAGTTCTCCATAGCGGAGGCGAAGCCGTCATGGGTAACGCTGATTAAATATAACAACTGCATTGCCAATTCCCTGGATTGGGTGCGTTTACGCATCTTTCTCCCTTTAAAGCTGTCTGTAAAGGTTCGCCATTTCTATGGCGGAAAGAGCGGCGTCGGCTCCCTTGTTACCGTCTTTAGTCCCGGCGCGCTCTATCGCCTGTTCTATGGTATCGGCGGTGATCACCCCGAAAACTACCGGTATGCCGGAGTCGAAAGAAACCTGCGCCACTCCCTTGGCAACCTCGGAAGAAATGTATTCGAAATGCGGAGTCGCCCCCCTGATTACCGCGCCGAGGCAAATCAAAGCGTCGTAGGAACCGCTCTTGGCCAGCCTGCGTGCAGCCGGCGGGATCTCGAAAGCACCCGGGACGCGCACCAGCGTAATGTCATCCTGTTTGGCCCCGTGCCTTTCGAGCATATCCAGGCATCCGCCGATAAGCTCCTTGGAAATAAAATCGTTGAAACGCGCCGCCAGAACGCAGAATTTCCGGCCCTGGGCGATCAAATCTCCTTCAATGACTTTTACCATACAACCCCCCTTTTCCTTGCTAAAGGCTAAGCTTATGCCCCAGCTTTTCTTTCTTGGTTTTAAGATATCTATAATTCGCCGGATTGGCCTCCATCTCCAGAGGGACTCTCTCAACGATACTCAAACCGTATCCCTGCAGGCCGATTATCTTGCGCGGGTTATTAGTCAGGAGCCGCAGTTTTCTGATGCCGAGATCGGCGAGTATCTGGGCACCTATGCCATAGTCGCGCAGGTCGGCCTTGTAGCCGAGCGCCTCGTTCGCCTCCACCGTATCCATCCCCTTATCCTGCAAACTGTAGGCGCGTATCTTGTCCACCAGTCCTATGCCGCGGCCTTCCTGGTTAAGATAAAGAACGGCGCCGCGGCCCCCGGCAGAAATCATCTGCATCGCCTTGTGCAGCTGCCTGCCGCAGTCACAGCGCAAAGACCCGAAAACGTCCCCGGTAAGGCATTCCGAATGCACCCTGACCATCACCGGCTCGTTGCCGCGCACGTCTCCGCAGGTCAGCGCGACATGCACCGTGCCGCTGAGCATATCACGATAGACGATCATTCTGAAATTGCCGTGCTCCGTGGGCAAAACGGTCTCGCTGAGCCGCTCGACAAGTTTCTCCGACCGGCGGCGGTATTCGATTAGGTCGGCGATGGAACAAATCTTCAATTTATGTTCGGCGGCGAATTCCGTCAACTGGGGCAACCTGGCCATGCTTCCGTCAGGATTCATTATCTCACAAATCACACCCGCCGGGTAAAGCCCGCAAAGTTTCATCAGGTCCACAGCCGCTTCCGTGTGCCCGGCGCGCACCAGCACGCCGCCGTTGACCGCCCGCAGCGGAAAGATATGCCCGGGCCTGACCAGGTCATCGGGAGAACTCATAGGATCGATCAATACTTCTATGGCGCGCGCGCGGTCATAAGCCGAGATACCGGTAGTCACGCCTTTGGCCGCGTCCACGGAAACCATCCAGGCGGTGGCAAAAGGATCACGTTTGGCGCCCGCCGCTCCCTTATACATCGGTTCAAGCCTTAATTCCTCCAGACGTCTTGCCTCCATCGGCACGCAGATCAGCCCCCGGCCGTAGGCCGCCATAAAATTGATCCCCTCCGGGCCTGCAAAAGAAGCCGCCATCAGCAGATCGCCTTCGTTCTCTCGGGACTCGTCGTCCACCACGATAACCATACGGCCTGCGCTCAATTCTTCGATGATCTCATTTATATTGTTCAGCATCCTGACCCCAAAAAATTAAGTATTGTGTCCCCGGAAAAAGAAAACCCGAAGAATGAAATCCTTCGGGCACAGTCATTCATAACCGTAATCTTCTTTCATCTGGACTTTATGCGGGGACGCATAAAAAACGCACCGCACCGCCGCTTTACGCGGCACCATCGGCCCTGGAATTACGCCAGATCTGTTTCAGCGCTGGATCTGCTGAGACTCGCGGGCTATACCGCCGGTCAGGACTCGCACCAATGCGCTTATGTTACTCGCGCACACCCCGAAGATTGATTAAATTAATTATACCTTCTCTTTCCGGGATTGTCAACAGCTTTAGAAAGAGATATAATAGAAACAGACAAGAGGCTATGCGCGTTAGGCTAATGCATTGTCAAATTGGTTTTTAGAATAGGATAATTCAGTCTTGAGACAAAAGGCTATTGGCGATAGGTTATAATAAAAAGATGAAAACCGGGAAATTAAAAAGACTGCATGATTGCCTGATCAAATCCGGTGACTGCGTGGCGGCGGCGGAGTCGTGCACCGGCGGGCTGCTCTCCGCGGCATTAACTTCCTTGCCGGGAAGTTCCGGCTATTTCAAGCTGGGTCTGGTCACCTACGGCAACTCCGCTAAAGCGAAGCTGCTCGGCATACCTGCCGGTAAGATAAAAAAAGAAGGGGCTGTCTCCGTTTACACCGCGAAAGCGATGGCAAAAGCTGCGCGCAGGCTCTCCTCAAGCCGGATAAGCGCCGCGATAACAGGTATCGCCGGCCCGTCCGGCGGCCGACCCGGCAAACCCGTAGGCACGGTATTCATAGCCGTCTCTTCCGAAAGAAAAACTCTTTGCCGCGGATTCCTCTTCCCGGGGCCGCGCAGTTCTGTAAGGAAGCAAGCCGTTGAGAAAGCCGTGGATATGCTTCTGGAAGCTCTACTCACCCGAGAATCAGGATGCGCGCGTTCATAGCCGCTGAGATCCCGTCCGCAATACAAGAAACATTTGCCCTTATCCAGAAAAAGCTGCATTATTCCGGAGCAATTATCAAATGGGTGAAACCATCCGATATCCATCTTACTTTAAGGTTCTTGGGAGAAGTTAAAGAGGATAAAACCAGGGAACTTTGCAGCGCGGTAGAAAAAGCGCTGCGCGTGGTTCAGCCCTTCCCCGTATCTTTCGGCGGGATAGGGAGTTTCCCGGAGCATGGATACCCGAGGGTTATCTGGGCCGGGATAAAAGAAGGCAACGATGAATTAGGCGCAATAGCGGAAAAATTGAGGGATCTGCCGGAAGGCTGCGGAGAGCTGCCAGAAAAGAGGCGCTTCGCCGCGCACGCCACTTTAGGCAGGGTAAAAGAAAACCGCAATATAACAGCATTGAGGCGGTTGCTGGAAGATCCTAAAACCGCCGAAGCAATTACGGGCCGCGGCTACATTCTGCGCTCGCTCACCCTTATGCGCACGGCCCCGGGGCCGCTTTATACGCCACTGAGGACATTCAACCTCACCACTATCTGAAGCAGAACATTTGTATATAAAGCCGCCATAATGTCGTCGCTCATTATCCCGGCGCTGCCTTTCAGAAACTGCAGTTTATCGGCCGGAAAAGGTTTCAGCGCGTCGAAAACCCTGAACAAAATGAACCCCGCGACCACGATCCTGACGTCGTACGGAAGAAGGGCCAGAGACAAAAGCATACCGCTGACCTCGTCGATCACCACGCAATTAGGATCTTTGCGCCCGAAGATACGCTCCCCTTCCCCTGAGAGTAAGATACCTGCAGCGGTCACCAGCGCAAACGCCAGAAGATAAAGTTGAGGACTGCCTTTGACCAGGTAATACAAACCCAATCCTGCCAGACTGCCGGCAGTGCCGGGAGCCACGGGGCAATAACCGGCGTAGAAAAAAGTTATGACGGGCTTGACGAGAAAATCCGGTATTATGCGCATTCAAACCCCGGTAATGGATAGTTAAGAATCAGCAACGGCTGCGGTAACGAGGCCCGTTCCTTATCGAACCTCGCTTGAGCCTTCAAGCCGCGAGATACCGAATCACAGTTTCGTAATGATCCGGCGGTTCTCCCAGAGGTAATACAGGCCGGAATAAAGCGTCAGCCCGACGGTGATGACCATCAGCACGTAGATACCCTGCCGGAAGAAACTCTCCCAGGAAGGATTCCAGGTAAAAAAGGTCAACATCACTTCTTTCAGCACCACGAATATCAGTATCAACACGATCACAGACATCTGCGACACGGTTTTGTGCTTGCCGGCTTTCGCCGCCGAGAGCACCTTGCCCTTGTTCAGCGCAAAGAGGCGCAGCGAAGTTATCAGTATCTCCCTCGAGATAATGATAACGAACATCCAGGCGTCTACCAGCTGCATCTGCACGAAGGCCGCGAAAGCGGCCAATACCAGAATCTTGTCCGCGATCGGGTCCATAAGCTTGCCGAAATCCGTGACCATATTGCGCTTCTGGGCGATGCGGCCGTCCAGGAAATCCGAGACGGCAGCCAGCGCGAAGATCACCAGACTGATGACCTTAGCCCAGAGGCCGTGGATGAAAAGAAAGAACATGAACACGAAGGTGAATACTATCCGCAAAACCGTAAGACGATTAGCTAAGTTCATAATAAGGCTTCTCCTGTAAGGTCGTACTCTAAAGCACCGTCCACGCGCACCCTGACCATGCTCCCGGGTTTAACCGGCCTGCGCGTTTTCACGTAAACCGTGCCGTCCACTTCCGGCGCGTCGTATTCGCTCCTGCCGGCGTAAACGTAAGCGGAATCCGGTGAATTCCGCCCTTCCGGCAAAGCCGCCACCTCTTCCACGAGCACATCCAGTTCCCTGCCGAGCATTGCGCGGTTGTTCTCCGCCGATATCCCCTGCTGAAGGGACATTAATTCGTCGAAGCGGGAACGCTTTATCTTCTCCGGCACCTGCTCCGGCATGACCGCCGCCGGCGTGCCTTCTTCCCTGGAATATATGAACACCCCGAGCCGCTCGAAGCGCGTCTCCTTGACGAAATCCGCAAGTTCCTTAAACTCTTTGTCCGTCTCCGACGGGAACCCGACGATGAAGGTGGTCCTTATCGCCGCCCCGGGCAGCCTGCCGCGCACCAGATCTACCAGACGCAACAAATAATCCTTTTCGCAGCGCCTGCCCATTTTCTTCAGTATGCGGGCGTTTATATGCTGGAGAGGCAGATCGATATACCGGCAGAACTTTTCCTCACGGCGCATCAGGGCTACCACCTTCTCTACTTCCGGCCCAGGATAAAGATAAAGCAACCGCAGCCAGCGTGTCCTGCGGCAGCGCCGCGCCAGTTTCTTAAGCATCGACGAAAGCGTGACGCCGCCCGCCAGGTCGAAGCCGTAAGCCGTCAGGTCCTGCGCTATGACGTTTATTTCTTTCACCCCGGATGCGTCCAGCCTCCCGGCCCTCTCAAGCAATTTCTTTTCCGGGACGCCGGTGAATCTTCCCTTGATGGACGGGATGACACAATACGAGCAGCGGCTGACACACCCCTCGGATATTTTCAGATACGCGTAATGCTCCGGCGTGAGACGGTAAAGTCCGCGCCCGCAGCACCAGTCGGGCGAGATCCTTCCCACAAAAGCGTCCACCTCAGGGAATTCCCTTTTCAATTCATCCGCGTAGCGCTGAACAAGGCACCCCTGAACTAGAATCCTCTTCAAGGCGCCTTTTTTTTTGAGCTCGATCAAATCGAGTATCGCGTCTATAGATTCCCGTTTGGCGTCGTTTACGAAAGCGCAGGTATTGACTATCCCGATCTCCGCTTCGTGTATATCTGTGATCCTGTAACCTTTATGGAAGAGCCTGCCGCAGACCGACTCGGAATCAGCCAGATTCCTGGGGCACCCCAGGCTAAGTATGCCTACGGCAGGTTTCATCTGCCTATTTCCAGTCCTTTGCGGCTGATAATGATGTTTTTCAGGACCTGTCCGCGCCGGCCCAGGTTAGGTATGAATTTACCGTTGATTTCGAGTTCCACCGCTCCCGCGTTACCGAGCGAAAGCTCTCCTTTTTTCTTGAAAATGAAATTCTCAAACCTTCCTTTTCTCAGCAGGCTGCGAAAAACCACCTTACCGTCGGCCTTGAGATTTACCCAACAGTCCTCTTTGGCCCTGATCACCAGGCGTATCTCGGAATCCGCGGACTGCGGGAAAGACTGCTCTACGGACCGGGCGCCTTTAGACTGTTTCGGCAGTGCCCGGCCAGCTGCACGCGGCTGGACAGCCAAGACGGCGCGCGCGGCAGAAGACCGGCCGCTGCGTTTCGCCGGCTTGTTTCTTAAAAAAGCCCCTATTTTACCGGCGATGAAGAACAGAAATACGGCGGCAATAACCGCCGCGGTGATCTTCATTATTCCGGGATTTATGCGGAAACGCGGGGCGTTGCGCGGCGTGACTTTCAGGCCGGTGCCGTGCAGAGGTTTTGTCACTTTTTCTTCGGGAGCGGAAGGCGGCTGAATTTCCTGCTCCGGCCTGGAAGCGACAGGCGTTTCCGAACGGAAATACTCTGCGGCATCCACCCCCAGAAAAACGCAGTATATCTTGATGAAACCCTTCAAGTATACCGGATTTATATTGGCGACGCTGTCTTCCTCTATCGCCTTTATTATATGTATATTTATTCTGGTCTTCCGATGCGCCTCTTCAAGAGTGCATCCTTTCTCCAGCCTGAGTTGTTTTAATCTTGCTCCCGGTGAGTCCATCCCGACTTTCTCCTATCAAGAGGAAGAAACGCTTTCTTCTCTGCCTTCTCTTGCCATCATATCTTTTTGCAACCACTCTTCCCGGTCTATAACTATCTTGCGCGGCTTGCTCCCCTCGAACGGACCGACCAAACCGTCCTGTTCCATCATATCTATTATTCTGGCGGCGCGGCTGTAACCCAGCCGGAGCCTGCGCTGCAAGATAGAAACGGAGGCCTGGTTAGTCTCCATCACAACCCTCACCGCCTCGGAGTACATCTCGTCCTTATCCCCGCCTCCGCTAAAGGTCTTTCCCTGTTCCTTAAGCACCTCTTCTCTGTAAACCGGCTCGGCTTGTTTTTTGATGAAATCCACTATGTGGTCTATCTCCTTGTCGGAAACCAGCGCCCCCTGCGCCCGTATCAATTTGGCCTCCCCGGGCCGCAGGAAAAGCATATCGCCTTTACCAAGCAGTTTGTCGGCGCCGTTCATATCAAGCACGGTCCTGGAATCCACCTTGGAGGGAACTTTGAAAGATACCCTCGAGGGAAAGTTAGCCTTGATGACACCGGTGATGACGTCCACCGAAGGACGCTGGGTGGCCAGTATAAGGTGTATGCCCACCGCCCTGGACAACTGCGCCAGCCTGGCGATCGCGCTCTCTATCTGGTCCCTGGACACGCTCATCAAATCCGCCAGCTCGTCAACGATGATGACTATATAAGGCATTTTCCCCTGCCCCACCTGCTGAGCGTTGTAAGCGGTAATGTTCCTGGCGCCGGCCTTTGCCAGCATACGGTAACGCTCTTCCATCTCTCCTACCAGCCAGTTCAACGCCACAGCGGCTTTCTTGGCCTCGGTTACCACCGGGCATAATAAATGCGGCATCCCGTTGAAAAGCGCCAGCTCGACCATCTTGGGGTCGACCATAAGCAGTTTCAGCTGTTCCGGAGAAAACTTAAGCAGTAAAGAAAGTATCAGACAGTTCACACAGACCGTCTTTCCGGAGCCTGTGGTTCCTGCAATAAGAAGATGCGGCATGTCGCTCAGGTCAGCGACTACGGGCTGCCCGGTGATGTCTTTGCCGAGCGCCAAAGGCAGCTTATACTTGGTCTCGGTAAAATCCCGTGAAGAAAGGATGTCTTTTAGATAAACCAAACTGCTTTGCATATTCGGGACCTCCACCCCTACCCGGCCTTTGCCGGGTATGGGCGCGACTATGCGCACGGACTGCGCTTTCATCGCCAGAGCGATATCGTCGCCAAGCACCACTATCTTGTTAAGTTTGACCCCGGGCGCAGGTTCCAGTTCGTAACGAGTGATGACCGGCCCGCGCTCCACGTTGGTGACTTTCACGGAAATGCCGAAATCGCTCATCGTCTCTTCCAGGATACGCGCGTTACCGGCGAGATCCTCTCTTATCTGGCGGGCCTCCACCGGAGGAGGAGAATCCAGAAGTTCATACGTAGGGAGCTGGTAGTCGCCCACCTTCACCGGCTTAGACGCGGGAGGAGGCTCCTGTCTGGGCTGGGCGGACTGGGCTTTGATGGCGACCTGGGTCCTCTTTTCCGGTTTGACCGCCGGAGCAAAACCTTTCTTGATCTTCTCGATTATGTTCTCTTTCGGCTCCTGCCGGCTCCTCGTCCACGGATTTACTTCTTCCGCTTCACCGCCGCTTATCTCTGGCCGGGAACCCCTGCTCCTGCGCTGTCCCGCGTAAGGCCGCCTCTCGGCCGCCGGCCTTCCCGACCGTAACGATTCCACGGCTTCCCCGACCCTCTCTACGGTCTTCATCACCAGCGTAGATATCAAAACTTCCGTAACCAGCGCGAAAGAAAGAAGTCCGAGGGTGATAAAAAGGATGTATCCTCCCAGTTGACCGAAATAAGAACTCACGAAACCGGAGAGCAGGAAACCAAAATATCCCGACGCTGAAAAAGCGGCGTGGCGGTTGGCGGAGATTAATATGCCGGCTATCGAACTGACGGAAAGCATGAGAAGAAGCATCCCCATCAGACGCGGCAGCCTCAAGTCCGGCCGCCTCTGTTTGAAAAATAACACCCCGCCGGCCAGCACGAACAACGGTATAAGGTAACTGGAGACGCCGAAGAAAAAGAAAAGGACACCCGAGAAATAAGCCCCGAATGTCCTTATAAAGTTTTTAGGAGGTATGTTGGGATGCGTAGTGTAGAACGAAATGTCGAACGGCGTGAAAGAGACCAACCCGGCCAGTATTATTAAACCCGCGGCAAATAGAATAATCCCCTTGATCTCGTTGAACCTGCGTTCTTTCACCTCTGCCCACAATAATTTTTCGGACGCGGAAAACGGATTACGCTTCCGTGCCCGGAAGAGCCTGTTTACGGCTCAGGTTAATCCTGCCCAGTTCGTCTATTCCCGTGACTTTCACGTTGAACTGGTCACCGACCTTGACCTCTTCTTCGATGTTCTTGACGAAATGATCGGAGAGCTCAGAAATATGCACAAGCCCTTCTTTACCGGGAGCGATCTCGCAGAAGGCGCCGAAATTCATTATCCTCTTGACCCTGGCCGAATAGACGCGTCCGACCTCGACGTCGTCCGTTATCGCCTTGATCATATTGATCGCCTCCTGGGACTTCGCCGGTTCGTTGGATGCAACGAGGACCGTGCCGTCGTCTTCTATATCTATGCTGGCGCCGGTGGCGGCGATGATCTTCTTTATCGTCTTGCCGCCCGGGCCTATAAGTTCGCCGATCTTCTCGGTGTTTATTCTTAACACGTCGATACGCGGAGCATACGCCGAAAGTTCCGCTCTGGGGGCGTCCAGCGCTTCCTTCATTTTACCCAGGATGAACATTCGCGCTTCCTTCGACTGCATAAGGCATTTCTCCAGCAGTTCGAGATCTATGCCCGGTATCTTAAGGTCCATCTGAACGGCGGTCATCCCCTGCTTGGTGCCGGCAACCTTGAAATCCATATCGCCGAAATGATCCTCCAGCCCGCTAATGTCCGTCAACACCGCGGCCTTGGAGCCTTCCTTAACAAGACCCATCGCCACGCCGCTTACCGCGTCTTTTATGGGAACGCCGGCGTCCATCAGCGAAAGAGTCCCGGCGCAAACCGTAGCCATACTCGAAGATCCGTTCGATTCCAGTATCTCTGAAACAAGCCTGACGGTGTAGGGAAACTTATCTTTGCCGGGCATAACCGCCAACAACGCCTTTTCAGCCAGCGCGCCGTGCCCGATCTCCCTCCTGCCTGGACCGCGCACAGGCCCGGTCTCCCCCACGCTGAAAGGCGGGAAGGTATAATGAAGAATAAAAGATTTGTATCTTTCCCCCTCCAGCGACTCTACCATCTGTTCATCGTCGCCGGTCCCCAGAGTGGTGATTGCCAGGCTCTGGGTTTGCCCGCGGGTGAAAAGGCTCGAACCGTGCGTGCGCGGCAGTACCGATACCCCGCAGGTTATAGGCCTGACCTCGGTAAAACCCCGGCCGTCTATGCGCTTATTGCCGTGAAGAATTATATCCCTAACCTGTTTCTTCTCCACTTCCACCAGTGCGGACTTGATATCGGCAGCTTTGTAGCCCTCGGCGGTCAGCGCGGCCTCCAGTTCCTTGGCCAGAATGCTCACCGCTTCCTCCCGTTCTTCCTTTTTGGAAAGCTTGTAAACTTCCTTAAGCCTTTCCGCAGAAAGAGACTCAACCTTAGAGCAGAGCTCCGGATCCAACAGCTTATAGGTCATCTCGCGTTTCTGCTTGCCGAACTTCTTGGCGAACTCCTTCTGCAGGTTGATAATCGGCTGGACATGCTCGAAAGCAAGCCGCGCCGCCTGCATATAAAGTTCCTCGGAAACTTCTCTGCCTCGGGATTCAAGCATTACTACGCCGTCGGACTTGGCGGCCATAACCACCTCAAGAACCGACTCCTCTATCTGCTTGTAAGTAGGATTGACCACGAATTCGCCGTTGACGTATGCCACGCGGCAGCAGCCCAGCGGGCCGTTAAAAGGAATATCGGATATCGTCAGGGCGGTGGACGCGCCTATGACGCCTAGAATATCGGATTCATTCTCGCCGTCGCTGGAAAGAACGATCGCCATAATCTGCACATCATTGTAAATGCCCTTGGGAAAAAGCGGACGCACCGGCCGGTCTATAAGGCGGGCGTTTAATATCTCGCTCTCGGACGGCCTGCCTTCTCTTTTAAAGAATCCGCCCGGGATACGCCCTGCGGCGTAAGTCTTCTCCTGGCATTCCACGGTGAGAGGGAAAAAATCGATGCCTTCCCTGGTGGCCTTAGACATACACGCGGTCACCAGAACCACCGTGCCGCCGTAATGAACGGTGACGGAACCGTTGGCCTGTTTGGCTAGAGAACCCGTTTCAAGCACTAAATCATTATTGCCGATCTTTATCCTCATTGTGTTGCATTGCATAATATTTGCCTTTCTAAGGTTTGGGGTTTTATTTCCGCAAGTGGAGTTTACTCAATATTTCCTCGTATTTCTTGATGTCGGTTTTCTTAAGGAAATTGAGGAGCCGCCTGCGTTTGCCGACAAGGGAAAGCAGTCCTCTGCGGGAATGATGATCTTTCTTATGAAACTTGAAATGATCGCCTAAACTGTTGATACGTTCGGTAAGAAGAGCTATTTGAACATCGGCCGAGCCGGTATCTTTCGCATGCGTCTTATAACTCTCTATAATTGCCGTTTTCTTCTCTTTTACTAAAGCCAATTCAGTCACCTCCTCTTTTCTTCTTATTTACATGTTTTTTTATTATAATCTACCTGTCCGGCAAAGTCAATATTTAATATGGATAATTTTGCCGACTGGGGTGCACGCGCGGGACTCCTGGCACTTACACTGCTACCTACCCATCACGAATTGACACATTATGTGGAGTTTCCCCAAAATTTCCCTTTGATTTTCTGTAACTGATGTAAATA
>WOYI010948023.1_pt3 | contig 21034 bp, 19 predicted proteins | sample 6423411 | NCBI WGS metagenome assembly WOYI01 (sample SAMN13441803, study PRJNA592873) | oil field metagenome | biome: oil field; feature: oil-well bore; material: oil-contaminated soil; isolation source: oil-contaminated soil from oil-well borehole | place: Germany: Wietze | collected 2016-10-18 ... | reverse complement strand
CGGCGCGCTAGCGCCGCGCCGGGACGCTGCGCGAAGCGCCGCGTCCCGATGAGTACAGGTCGTCGTCATCACGACGCGAAAGGGCGCCGGGGCCACCCGGTGCCCTTTCGCGTTCGCGACTACGATGAGGGGATGCCGCGCTCCGCGGCCGAGGAAGTGGTGACATGAGAAGCCTCCTGTGGTTCCTGCTCGGTGTGATCGGCGGTTTCATCGCCGCGCATGTCATGAACAACGACCCCCGCGGCCACGAGGTGCTCGCCGACGTCGACGCGCGCATCACGGAGTTCACCGACCGGATGGGCGAGGCGTATCGCGGGCAGGAGGCCCGCATGTCGGGACTGGTCGACTCGGCCAGGGCCGCGGGCGCCGATGTGGTCGCTGCCGCCAAGCAGACGGCATCCGGCGCGATCGATTCCGCCGCAGACGCCTCTGCCGCGGTTATCGACTCGGCGAGGACCTCCGCCCAGAAGCTCACCGACTGACCCACCCGTCAGGCGGTGTCCCGAGTCGGACACCGCCCTTCTCCGAGGACTCCCATGCAGACCGCCGAGCTGGCCGACCGATTCCTGCGCTATTTCGAGAAGCACGACCACACCATCGTCCCCTCGGCATCCCTGGTCACCGACGACCCCGCGCTGCTGTTCACAGTCGCGGGGATGGTGCCGTTCATCCCGTACCTGAGCGGTGACGTTCCGGCTCCGTACCGGCGGGCGGCCGATGTTCAGAAGTGCATCCGCACGAACGACATCGAAGAGGTCGGCAAGACGCCGCGCCACGGCACGTTCTTCCAGATGCTCGGAAACTGGTCGTTCGGCGACTATTTCAAAGAGGGCGCGATCACGTACGCGTGGGAGCTGCTGACGACCTCGGAAGCCGACGGGGGACTGGGGTTCGATCCCAAGGATCTCTGGGTGACCGTCTACAAGGACGACGACGAGGCATTCGACCTGTGGCGGCGGATCGCAGGCCTGCCCGAAGACCGCATCCAGCGCCTCGGCAAGGACACGAACTACTGGAGCACGGGTCTTCCCGGCCCCGCCGGTCCCTGCTCGGAGATCTTCTTCGACCAGGGTCCCGAGTACGGCGTCGACGGAGGGCCGGTCACCGACGACGACCGTTACGTCGAGATCTGGAACCTCGTCTTCATGCAGTATGCGATCGACGAGGTCACGTCGAAGTACGACTTCCGCATCGTCGGCGAACTGCCCCAGAAGAACATCGACACCGGGATGGGGCTGGAGCGCATCGCGTTCATCAAGCAGGGCGTGCAGAACATGTACGAGACCGACCAGGTGCGCCCGGTCCTGGACCTCGCCGCACAGCTGAGCGGGCGGCGCTACGGCGCAGACCACGGTGACGACGTCCGCATGCGCATCATCGCGGACCACGTCCGCTCCTCGCTCATGCTCCTCTCGGACGGCGTCACGCCGTCGAACGAGGGCCGGGGCTACATCCTGCGTCGGCTCATGCGCCGCGGCATCCGTTCGATGCGTCTGCTCGGCGTGGACGGCCCGACCTTTCCCGAGCTGTTCGCCGCCTCTCGCGATGCGATGAAGGCCGTCTACCCCGAGCTGGCGACCGACTACCCTCGACTGTCCGCGTACGCGTTCGCCGAGGAGGAGACGTTCCTGCGCACCCTTGCGGCGGGCACGACGACGCTGGACCTCTCGGTTTCGCAGACCAAGCGGGCGGGCGGCACGACGATCGCAGGTTCCGAGGCGTTTCTGCTGCACGACACGTACGGGTTCCCGATCGATCTCACCCTCGAGATCGCCGAAGAAGCAGGGCTCACGGTCGACCGCCCCGCGTTCGACGCGCTCATGCTCGAGCAGCGGACTCGTGCGAAGGCCGACGCGCGGTCTCGCAAGCGGCAGCTGGCCGACACCAGCGTCTACCGCGAGTTCCGCGCGCACGGCGAGACGGTCTTCACCGGGTACACCGACCTCGAGACCGAATCGCACATCCTCGGACTGCTGGTGGAGGGCGTTTCGGTGGACCGTGCCACGACGGGTCAGATCGCCGAGGTCATCCTCGCCGACACAGCGCTGTACGCCGAGTCCGGCGGCCAGGTCGCCGACAAGGGACTCATCATCGGTCCGGGCTACGAACTGGAAGTCCTCGATGTGCAGAAGCCGGTCGGCGGCCTGATCAGCCACACCGTCGAAGTGACATCGGGCGAGGTCGGTGTCGGCCAGCAGGCGACCTCGGTCGTGGATGCCGACAACCGGCGTGCGGCCCGGCAGGCGCACTCCGCCACCCACCTGATCCATGCGGCGCTGCGCGACACGCTCGGCAAGAGCGCCACGCAGGCCGGCTCGCTGAACCGTGCCGGCTACATGCGCCTCGACTTCACGTGGGGTCAGGCGCTTTCGCCGCAGACGCGCACCGAGATCGAGGAGATCGCGAACAACGCGGTGCGCGAGAACCTCGAAGTGACAACCCGCATAATGTCGCTGGACGAGGCCAAGTCGCTCGGGGCGATGGCCCTGTTCGGCGAGAAGTACGGCGACACCGTGCGCATGGTCGACATCGGCGGCCCCTGGTCCCGCGAGCTCTGCGCGGGCACGCACGTGTCCTCCACTGCCGAGATCGGCCTCGTCAACCTGATCGGCGAGTCATCGGTCGGCGCGTCCAACCGCCGCGTCGAGGCGCTCGTCGGGCGGGACGCGTTCCGCGAACTCGCCGCCGAGCGCGCGATCGTCTCGCAGCTCACGTCAGCGCTGAAAACCCCGCGCGACCAGCTTCCCGCGCGCATCGCCGAGCTCACGGCAAGCCTCAAGGCCGCCGAGAAGAGGATCGCCGCCTTCGAGTCGCGTGCTCTCACCGATCGGATCCCCGCGCTGGCGGGGAACGCGGTCACCGTGGGTCGGCACCGCGTGGTGGCCGAGTCGGTCGGCTCTGCCGCGTCGGCAGACGACGTGCGATCCCTGGCGCTCGGTGTGCGCGATCGCCTCGGCTCCGACGCCGGCGTCGTCGCGATCGGGGCAGAGGTGGGCGGGCGTCCCGTCGTGATCGTCGCCACGAACGACGCTGCACGCGCGGCCGGTGCGCGTGCCGGAGCCCTCGCCAAGGTCGCAGCCACGACACTCGGCGGCGGCGGCGGCGGACGCGACGACGTCGCGCAGGGCGGCGGAACAGATGCCGCCGCGCTGCCCGCCGCGCTGAGCGCCGTGAAGGATGCGCTCGGCGCACTGTGAGCGGGTTCCGTCGGGGCGTGCGCCTCGGTATCGATGTCGGGAAGGCGCGCGTCGGGGTGGCCCGGTGCGATCCCGACGGGATGCTCGCCACGCCGGTGGAGACCGTCGCACGCGATGACGACTCGATCGATCGCCTCGTCACGCTCGCGACCGAGCACGGCGCGGTCGAACTCATGGTCGGCCTGCCACTGAACCTGCGCGGCGAGGACACGGCCTCGACCACCGACGCGCGCGACTTCGCGGCGGCGCTGGCAGCGGCATCCGCTCTGCCTGTCCGCCTCGTCGACGAGCGGCTCAGCACGGTGTCCGCCCACGCGGCACTGCGCGATTCGGGCAGATCCCAGCGTTCATCTCGTAGCATTGTTGACCAGGTCGCGGCCGTGGTTCTGCTCCAGCACGCACTCGATGTCGAGAAGAGCACCGGACGGCCTGCCGGATCACCCGTCCCCCCGGCCCAGGAGCCCGCCTGACATGCCCGATGTCCCGTCGCCGTTCGACGATCCGTTCGCGGATCTGTTCGGCAAGCTCCCCGACCCGCGCAAGCGCCGCTCGGCCGGCGAGGATGCAGCGCGCGGCACCGCGGACCCGGTGCCGCCTCCGCCCACTCCGGCGCAGTCAGCCGCTCCGCTGTCGCGACGCGAGGCCCGCGAAGCCGCTGCCCGCCAAGCCGCATCCGCTAAGCCCGCAGAAGCGGCGACATCGCCCGCGCCGCCGGCCACTCCGGTGGCAGCCGCACCGATACCCGTGTCGTCCGCCGCAATCAGCAACGCGGAGGAGTGGCCGTTCCTCGGCGGCAGCGTCGCCACGGGTTCACCCGCCTACAGCCGCGGCGCCGGCGATGATTCCGCGGGTGCCGTGACCGTCAGGCCGGTCGCGACCGCGACCCTGGAGGATCTGTTCGCCGGCGAGCACACGACCGATAGCCTCGGGCAGGTGCCTCCGCCCAAGAACAAGCGCAGGCGCCGCATCGGCGGCTGGATCGCACTCGGCGTCGTCCTGGTGATCCTCGGCGGGATCGCCGGGGGTGCCCTATACGTCTGGAACGCCTACGAGGACCAGATCCGCGAGGTCATGGGCTGGGAAGAGCCCAAGGACTATGAGGCGGGCCTGGCCAACGGCGAAGCCTTCGTGACCGTCGCGTCGGGTGACACCGGGGCACCCATCTCGCGGAGCCTGTTCGAGGCCGGGGTCACCAAGACGCCGGAGGCGTTCTACGACTATCTGATCGACACGGGGCAGAACCCGCCGTTCGTGCCCGGCGTCTTCAAGATGCAGAAGCAGATGACCTCCGAAGCCGCGCTGGCGGCGCTGCTGGACCCGGCCAGCAAGATCGAGAACGGCGCGCAGCTGCGCGAAGGCCTGACGGTGGCGCAGTCGCTGCCGCTGCTGGCCGAGGGGATCGGACTGCCGATCGAGGACCTCCAGGCCGCGGTGGCCACCCCCGCCGACTACGGCGTCACCGCCGACACCCTCGAGGGCTGGCTGTTCCCGGCGACGTATACGTTCGATCCGGGAGTGACCGCCAGGGACGTCATCGCCACGCTGGTGAACCGCACCGTTCAGTCGCTCGACAGCGCCGGCGTGCCCGTCGAAGACCGCCAGCGCGTGCTGACCGTGGCTTCGATCATCCAGCGCGAGGCGCGCTTCGAGGACGACTTCTACAAGGTCTCTCGGGTCATCGAGAACCGTCTGAACCCGAGCAACCAGGAGACCTTCGGCCTGCTGCAGATGGACTCGACGGCGCAGTACGGCTACGGCGAGATGCACGACGGCACGGCGAGCTCCTCCGCCGAAGCCCTTGCCGACGACAACCCCTGGAACACGTATGTGCGCACCGGGCTGCCGATCGGTCCGATCTCCAACCCCGGCGACACCGCGATAGATGCGGCGATGCACCCGGCGGACGGCGACTGGCTCTACTTCGTGACGGTCAACCTCGACACGGGAGAAACGGTGTTCACATCGAACCTGGCCGACCACAACCGCGCCGTGGCGCAGTGGCAGGCCTGGTGCAGCGACCACCCCGACTCGGGATGCTGACACCCGACGGCACGCGCCTCGAGGTGTGGGGCGATCCCGTCGCGCACAGCCGCTCGCCGCAGCTGCATACGGCCGCATACCGGGTTCTGGGGCTCGAGTGGACCTACGGGCGTCGTCGGGTGTCGGAGGCGGGGTTCGCGGCGGAGCTGGCCGGGCTCTCATCCGAGTGGCGGGGGCTCTCGCTCACCATGCCGCTCAAGGGTGCCGCGTTCCGGGCGTCGGCCGCGCGCGACCGGCGCGCGGAGTTCACCGGCGCAGTGAACACCCTGCTGCTGGGCGCAGAGGGAATCCGCGGCTTCAACACCGATGTGGGGGGCATCGTCAGTGCTCTGCGCGAGGAGGGCGTGCAAAGTCTGGATGAGGCGCGGATCATCGGCGCCGGGGCGACGGCGATGTCGGCGATCGTGGCACTCGGCGAGCTCGGAGTCCGCCGGGTCGACGTCGTGGCGCGTCGCCCGGCAGCTGTGCAGCCGCTCGCTGAGCTCGGCACCGCCCTCGACATCGAGGTGGTCGCCGTCCCGTTCGACACGTCCGATCACCGCCGCGTCCCCGTCTCGATCGCCACGCTTCCCGGCGATGCCCCCGTCGCCGGAGAGGTGGCCGACGCGCTCGCGGCACGCGGGGGACTGCTGCTCGATGTCGTGTACGGCCATTGGCCCACGGCCCTCGCCGAGGCCTGGGGGCGGTCTGGTGAGCGCGCCGTCTCGGGGCTGGGGATGCTGCTGCATCAGGCGCTCCTCCAAGTGCGGATCTTCACGGGCGGCGGCCCCGACACGCAGCTGCCCCGAGAAGCCGCCGTGCTCGCGGCGATGCGCCTGGCCGTCATGGGAGACTAGACGAATGCTCCGCGTGCTCACGGCCGGCGAATCGCACGGCCCCGAACTCGTCGCCATCATGGAGGGCCTGCCTGCGGGCGTCCCCGTGTCGCGCGCCGCGATCCAAGCCGACCTCGCCCGACGCAAGCTCGGCTACGGCCGCGGCTCGCGCATGAAGTTCGAGGAAGACGAACTGACGATCTCCGGCGGTGTGCGCCACGGCCTGAGCCTCGGCAGCCCCATCGCCCTGCGCATCGGCAACACGGAGTGGCCGAAGTGGCTCGAGGTCATGAGCCCCGACCCGGTCGATCTGACCGAAATGTCGCGCGGTCGAGGCGCGGCTCTCACACGCCCGCGTCCGGGCCACGCCGACCTGGTCGGCATGCAGAAGTACGGCTTCGACGAGGCCCGCCCGATCCTCGAGCGTGCGAGCGCGCGAGAGACGGCGGCCCGTGTCGCGCTCGGTGCGATCGCTCGCGGCTTCCTCGCCGAGCTCGGCATCCGACTGGTCAGCCACACGCTCTCGATCGGGCCGGTCCGTGTGCCCGAGGACGCCGCGCTCCCGACCCCCGCCGACGTCGATGCGCTGGATGCCGATCCACTCCGTTGCTTCGACGCGGCGACCTCCGAGCGGATGGTCGCCGAGGTCGACGACGCCCGCAAAGAGGGCGACACGCTCGGCGGCATCGTCGAGGTGCTCGCCTACGGCCTGCCGCCGGGACTCGGCTCCCACGTGCACTGGGACCGGCGCCTCGACGCGAAACTCGCGCAGGCGATCATGAGCATCCAGGCGATCAAGGGCGTCGAAGTCGGGGACGGGTTCCTGACGACCACCCGACGCGGCTCCGCGGCACACGACGAGCTGTTCGCGACCGACGACGGTATCGCCCGCTCCAGCGACCGTGCGGGCGGCACCGAAGGCGGCATGTCGACCGGCACGGTGCTGCGGGTCCGGGCGGGAATGAAGCCGATCGCCACGATTCCGCATTCGCTGCGAACGATCGACGTCGCGACCGGTGAGACCGCGTCCGCGCATCACCAGCGCTCCGACGTGTGCGCCGTCCCTGCCGCCGGCGTGGTGGCCGAGGCGATGGTCGCGGTCGTGCTGGCCGAGGTCACGCTGGAGAAGTTCGGCGGCGACAGCGTCGCCGAGACGCGGCGCAATCTCGAGAGCTACCTCGCCGCGATCCCCGAGACGCTGCGTACGACGAACGCAAGCGACCCGGGCCTGATCGAACATGACCTCGCTCTCTAGAAGCGCGCCCTCCAGGGACTCGCCCGGCAGCGCGATCGTCCTGATCGGACCGATGGGTGCGGGCAAGACGAGCATCGGCCGTCGTGTCGCGCGTGCGCTCGGGGTGCCGTTCGCCGACACCGACAAGCTGATCACCCGTGATCACGGCGCGATCCCGGCGCTGTTCGAACGCCACGGCGAGGCGCACTTCCGAGCGCTCGAGCGCGAAGCCGTTTCGGCGGCCCTCGAAAAAGGCGGGGTGGTGGCGTTGGGCGGGGGAGCGATCCTGGATGCCGCGACCCGCGCCGATCTCGCCGCGCACCGGGTGGTGTTCCTGACGGTCTCTGCGCACATCGTCGCCGCGCGCTTGCACGGCGGCGACCGGCCGCTTCTGGCGGACGGCGACCCGGTCGCCCGCTGGGAACGCATCTACGCCGAGCGGCGAGACCTCTACGACGAGGTCGCCGACGTCACTTTCGACACGTCCTCCGGACCCCTCGGGGCGGTCGTCGACGAGATCGTCGCGTGGGCGCAGCAGACCCAGACCGCCGAGGAGCACGCATGAGTACGTCGACGACCATCTCGGTGACCGGCGACGCCGGCTACGACATCGTCGTGGGGCGCGGCATCCTGGATCGGGTCGGCGAGGCCCTCGCGCCGACGGTGCGCAAGGTTCTGATCGTGCACCCGCCGACACTCGGTGCGGCCGCGGCGCAGCTGCGCGAGCGGCTCATGGCCGACGCCACACGCGACGTACTGCTCGCCGAGATCCCCGATGCCGAGGCGGGCAAGCGGGTTGAGGTCGCCGCATTCTGCTGGCAGGTCATGGGCCAGGCGGACTTCACCCGCACCGACGCAGTCGTCGGCTTCGGCGGGGGAGCGGTGACCGACCTGGCCGGCTTCGTCGCGGCGACGTGGCTGCGCGGTGTGCAGGTGGTGCAGGTGCCGACCACCGTGCTGGGCATGGTCGACGCGGCCGTCGGCGGCAAGACCGGGATCAACACGGCGGAGGGAAAGAACCTCGTCGGCGCGTTCTGGGCGCCCACCGCGGTCGTCTGCGACCTCGATCTGCTGGCGACGCTGTCGCCGAACGAATCGGTGGCCGGGTTCGCAGAGGTCGTGAAGGCCGGCTTGATCTGGCACCCGGAGATCCTCGATCTGATCGAGGCGGATCCTGCGGCCGCAGTCGATCCCACGAGCGAGGCCTTCCGGCGGTGCATCGAACTCGCGATCTCGATGAAGGCGCACGTCGTGGGAGAGGACTTCCGGGAGGGCGGCCTTCGCGAAGTGCTCAACTACGGGCACACGCTGGGTCACGCGATCGAGCACGCCGAGCGCTACCGCTGGCGCCACGGCGCCGCCATCTCGGTGGGCATGATGTACGCCGCCGAGCTGTCTCGGCTGGCGGGGCGGCTGCCGGATGCCGCAGCGCAGCGTCACCGCGACGTTCTCGGGCTGCTCGGCCTGCCCACCACCTACCGCGGGGGAGCGTGGCCGCAGCTGCTGGCGAGCATGCAGCGCGACAAGAAGAGCAGGGGTGGAATGCTGCGCTTCATCGTGCTCGATGACATCGCCCGGCCCACCGTACTGCAGGCGCCGGATGAGTCGCTGCTGTTCGCCGCGTACCAGGAGGTCGCCGGGTGAGACCCGCCGCGACGGTGCGCCGAGGGCATCCGCTAGGTTCGGGGTGTGACGATCTCAGGTGTGACGACGCCCCGCCGCCTGCTGCTCGTGAACGGACCGAACCTCAACCTGCTCGGTACGCGCGAGCCTGAGATCTATGGCACCGCGACGCTCCAGGACGTCGAGAGGATCACGACGGATGCTGCGCTCGCGCGGGGCTTCGAGGTGCGGGCCGTGCAGAGCAACCACGAGGGCGTGCTGATCGACGCGATCCACGCCGCCCGTGAGGACTGCGCCGGCATCGTCATCAATCCCGGCGGGCTCACGCACACATCGGTCGTGCTGCGCGACGCGCTCGCGGGCGTCGCGCTGCCGGTCGCGGAGGTGCACATCTCGGACGTGCGCACGCGCGAGCAGTTCCGGCACTTCTCGTACGTCGCCGATGTCGCGATCGTGCACGTCGTCGGCGAAGGAGTCGCCGGCTATGCGCGATCCGTCGACCTGCTCGTGGATGCGCTGACCGGACACGCTGAGGGCTGACCGCTCGCAGCCCGAAAGGGGGTTGCGGCCGCGGCATCCCGTAGAATCGAACGTCGGGTCGCGATCCGCCCGCAGATTTCCTCACGAAACGGAATTTCACAGCCATGGCATCCACCGCAGACATCCGCAACGGCGTCGTCCTCAGCATCGACGGACAGCTGTGGAATGTCATCGAGTTCCAGCACGTCAAGCCGGGCAAGGGCGGTGCGTTCGTGCGCACCAAGCTCAAGAACGTCGTCTCCGGCAAGACGGTCGACCGCACGTACAACGCCGGCGCGAAGATCGAGATCGAGAACGTCGATCGCCGAGACTTCACGTACCTGTACAACGACGGCGAGGGCTTCGTCTTCATGGACGTCGCCGACTACGACCAGCTGACCGTCCCCGCGACGGTCGTGGGCGACTCCGCCAACTTCCTCCTGGAGAACCAGCAGGTGCAGATCGCCCTGAACAACGGCAATCCGCTGTACGTCGAGCTCCCGGCATCCGTCGTCCTCGAGATCACCTACACCGAGCCGGGCCTGCAGGGCGACCGCTCGTCGGCCGGGACGAAGCCCGCCACGGTCGAGACCGGCTACGAGATCCAGGTGCCGCTGTTCCTCGAGACCGGCACGAAGGTCAAGGTCGACACCCGCACGGGCGACTACCTCGGCCGCGTCAACTGACGTTGAGCGCCCGCTCCAAGGCGCGCAAGCGCGCCCTCGACATCCTGTTCCAAGCCGACGTCCGCGGCGACGACCCCGCCGTCACGCTGGCGAGCGAGGCCACGCGTGCGGCGAACGAGCCCTCGCGCGAGGCGTCCTGGCTGTACGCCCGCGAGATCGTGGACGGCGTGATCGACAACCAGGACGAGATTGACGAACAGATCACCACGTTCTCGAAGGACTGGTCGCTCGCACGAATGCCCGCCGTCGACCGCGCCCTGCTGCGCATGGCGGTCTGGGAGATCCTGTACAACGACGAGGTGCCCACAGCGGTCGCGATCGACGAGGCGGTCGAGCTCGCGAAGGAGTTCTCCACGGACGACTCCGGCGCATTCGTCCACGGAGTGCTCGCGCGCATCGCCCGCTCGTCCTGACCGGGAACAACCCCGCACCTGTGCCCGGTCGCGCTCTCCTGGCGGACTGATCGCGTTTGTTCCGGCGCACCGCCGAATCGGCTCGGGGCGCTCCGCGTAGACTCGGGAGCTGTTCGACACGGGAGGAATCCATGCGCATCACGGGTCTCGGCCACGCCGGAATGTTCATCGAGACGGCTGGCGGCAGCATCCTGTGCGACCCCTGGGTCAAGCCGGCGTTCTACGGATCCTGGTTCCCGTTCCCCGACAACCGCCCGATCGACTGGGAGAAATACGGCAAGGCCGACTTCCTGTACGTGAGCCACCGCCATCGCGACCACTTCGACCCGTGGCTGCTGAAGACCTACGTCCCGAAGGACATCGCGGTGCTGCTCCCGGACTACCCGACCGACGACCTCGAGCAGGATCTACGAGGGCTCGGCTTCGAGAACATCGTCTACACGCACGCCGGCGAGATCATCGAGCGCGGACCGCTGAAGATGATGGTCAACCCGCTGCGCGCGCCCAGCGACGGTCCCATCGGAGACTCGAGCCTGTCGGTCGACGACGGCACGGCATCCATCCTGAATCAGAACGATTCGCACCCGTTGGATCTGGAGAAGCTGCTGGGCTTCAGCAAGCCGGACGCGTACTTCATGCAGACATCAGGCGCAATCTGGTGGCCCATGGTCTATGACCTGCCGCAGGAGGCCAAGCAGAATTTCGCACACCTGAAGCGAGACGCGCAGAACAAGCGAGCGATGTACTACATCGAGAAGGTGGGTGCCGAGCACGTCTTCCCGATGGCGGGTCCTCCGATGTTCTTGCGCGACGAGCTGTTCGCGTACAACGGGTACGGTCTGAACGGCGACGCGATCTTCACCGATCAGCGCCAGTTCCTCGCGCACATGGCCCAACAGCGCCCCGCGCAGAAGGGCTACGAGTTCCTGCCGGGCACCGTCGTGGAGGTGAACGGCAATGAGCTGTCCGTCACCCAGACCCTGTACGCCGACGAGGAGATCGAGCGGATCTTCGGCGACAAGTGGACATACCTGTCCGAGCAGCGGGACGCGCGCCAGGCCGAGATCGCCGAGGAGGAGGCATCACGCGCAGCGATCCTGCCGCCGGACGAGATGCTCGCCGTACTCAAGGATTGGTGGGAACCGCTGCTGCGTCGCGGACGCATCCTCCGCGAAGGTGTGGGTGGCAACGTGCGCTTCCGCATCGGCGAGCTGGATATGGTCGTGGATTTCCCGAAGGCGAAGGTCCGGGCGTACGCGGGCGAGGAGTGCCTCTACTGGTACACGATTCCCGCAGATCTCGTCTCGACCAATATCCGCGACCGCGAGATCGACTGGTCGAACTCGATCTTCCTGTCGATGCAGTTCGCCGTCGGCCGCAGCGGGAAATTCAACGAGTTCCTCACCACGTTCCTGAAGTGCCTCTCGCGCGACCGCATCGAGTACGTCGAAAACTGGTACGCCGAGCAGTCCGACGTCACTGAAGACGTGCAGCTCGCGGAGTGGGTCGTGCAGCGCCGGTGCCCGCACCTGCGCGCCGACCTGACCAAGACGGGAAAGATCGAGGACGGCGTGCTCACGTGCAGTCTGCACGACTGGAAGTGGGACCTCACGAGCGGGCAGTGCCTCACCTCGAACGGCCATCCGATCCGCGCGCACCACGTCGGGGACGCGGTCTCGCACGAGGCGAACGCCCCGGCGGCGGTGTGAGGCGCTGATCTCAGAGCCTAGACTGGACTCATCACAGCAACCTTTAACACCGTCCTGTGAGGCGGAGAAGGGAGCGGCGCATGAGTACGCGCAACGTGCTTCATGAGGCCGACATCGCCCGGGCACTGACTCGGATCTCGCACGAGATCCTGGAGTCGAACGGGGGCGCGGACGACCTGGTCATCCTCGGCATCCCCACTCGGGGCGTGGCCCTCGCGCATCGCATCGCGACGCTCATCGAGGAGTTCAGCGGCGCCTCCGTCCCGGTCGGCGCGCTCGACGTGACGATGTACCGCGACGACCTCCATCGCAATCCCACGCGAACTCCGCAGCCCACATCGATTCCGGCGGGTGGCGTCAATGGGAAGGTCGTCGTGCTCGTCGATGACGTGCTGTTCTCGGGACGCAGCATCCGCGCGGCCCTCGACGCGCTCCAGGACATCGGCCGCCCCGCGGTGGTGCGTCTGGCGACGCTCGTCGACCGCGGCCACCGCGAACTGCCGATCCGCCCCGACTTCGTCGGCAAGAACCTGCCCAGCGCCCCCGACGAGCGCGTGAACGTGCGGCTGGCCGAAGTCGACGGCGAGGAGTTCGTCACGATCGAGGGCACGGACTGATGAGGCACTTGCTCGATACGAACTCGCTGTCCCGCTCGGACGCCCTCGAGGTCCTCGACGTCGCCGAGGACATGGCCGACACGCAGCAGCGCGAGATCAAGAAGCTCCCGACGCTGCGCGGCAAGACCGTCGTCAACCTCTTCTTCGAGGACTCCACGCGCACCCGCATCTCGTTCGAGGCGGCGGCGAAGCGACTCAGTGCGGACGTCATCAACTTCTCTGCGAAGGGGTCGAGCGTCTCGAAGGGCGAGTCGCTGCAGGACACGGCCCAGACCCTGCAGGCGATGGGGGCGGATGCCGTCGTCATACGCCACGGCGCCTCCGGCGCCCCGCGCACCCTGGCCACCAGCGGATGGATCACCGCCGGCGTGGTCAACGCCGGCGACGGCACTCACGAGCACCCGACCCAGGCGCTGCTGGACGCCTTCACGATCCGCAAGCGCCGCTACGGGGCCGACAGCCGCGGCCGCGATCTCAGCGGCCTCTCGGTGACGATCGTCGGCGACATACTGCACTCCCGCGTGGCGCGCTCGAACGTCTGGCTCCTGCACGCGCTCGGCGCGGAGATCACCCTGGTGGCACCGCCCACGCTCGTGCCGCAGGACGTGTCGACGTGGCCCGTGCGCGTGATGTTCGACCTCGATGACGCGATAGCCGCAGAGCCCGACGCGCTGATGGTGCTGAGGATCCAACTCGAACGCATGAATGGCGCGTATTTCCCCACTGAACGGGAGTATTCCCGCCGTTGGGGACTCGATGCGCGCAGGCTCGGGTCGCTCGGTCCCGATAGCATGGTGATGCATCCCGGCCCGATGAACCGCGGCCTGGAGATATCCGCCGAAGCCGCTGACTCGCCCCGGTCGACAGTCCTCGACCAGGTGACGAACGGCGTCTCGGTACGGATGGCGGTGTTGTACCTGCTGCTGGCGGGGGAGCGCGACGGACGGCACGCGAACGACGAGAGGGAGCACGCACGGTGACCGAAACCCTCTTGATCCGCGGTGCGAAGCTCGACGGCGGCGCAGCGGCCGACCTGATCGTCGAAGGCGGCATGATCTCGGAAACCGGCCATGCGCTCAGCCGCGCCGGCGCCACCGTGGTCGACGCGGACGGCCTCGTCGCGCTGCCCGGACTCGTCGATCTGCACACGCATCTGCGTGAGCCGGGCTACGAGGCGTCCGAGACGGTGCTGACCGGCTCCCGCGCCGCAGCGGCGGGCGGCTACACGGGTGTCTTCGCGATGCCGAACACGTTGCCCGTCGCCGACACCGCAGGCGTCGTCGAACAGGAACTTGCTCTCGGCGAAGCGGCGGGCTTCGTCACGGTGCAGCCCATCGGGGCCGTCACGGTCGGGCAGAAGGGCGAGCGGCTGGCCGAGCTGGGCGCGATGGCCGACTCGCGGGCGCGTGTGCGGGTCTTCAGCGACGACGGCTTCTGCGTGTGGGACCCGCTCATCATGCGCAGAGCGCTCGAATATGTCAAGGCGTTCGACGGCGTGATCGCCCAGCACGCCCAGGACCCCCGTCTCACCGAGGGCGCGCAGATGAACGAAGGCGCCGTCTCGGCCGAACTGGGGCTCGCCGGCTGGCCCGCCGTGGCCGAGGAGTCGATCATCGCCCGCGACGTGCTGCTGGCCGAGCATGTCGGCTCGCGACTGCACGTCTGCCACCTCTCCACCGCAGGATCGGTCGAGATCATCCGCTGGGCCAAGCGCCGCGGCGTGAACGTGACCGCGGAGGTCACCCCGCACCACCTGCTGCTGACCGATGAACTGGCCCGCGGTTATGACGCCCGCTTCAAGGTGAACCCGCCGCTTCGTCGCGAAGAAGACGTTCGCGCTGTGCGCGAGGGACTCGCCGACGGCACGATCGACATCGTCGCCACCGACCACGCTCCGCACCCGGCGGAGGCGAAGGCGTGCGAGTGGCAGGCGGCCGCCAATGGCATGGTCGGCCTCGAGAGCGCTCTGCGTGTCGTCCAGCTCGCCATGGTGCAGACCGGGATGCTGACCTGGGCGGACGTGGCCCGCGTGATGTCGCGCGCACCCGCGCGGATCGGCAGGCTCTCCGGGCACGGCGCCCCGCTCACGGCGGGTGAGCCGGCATCCCTCACTCTGTACGACCCGAGCCGCACGCGGACCTTCTCGACGACCGATCTGCACGGGCGCAGCGCGAATTCGCCGTACCTGGGCCGCGAGCTTCCGGGCGAGGTGCGCTGGACCCTGCACGCCGGCGTCGCCACGGTCGCAGACGGCCGCCTCCTGGACGCACCCGGAGTGCGCGCATGACCCGCGAAGGCGCGCTGGGCGTGATGATCGCCGTCGCCGTCGCGCTGGTTGCGGTGCTCGCCTGGGCGTGGTGGCGGCGCACCCGCCGCGACTCCGGTCTTGCCGCGCCGGTCGGCGAAGCGCCCGCGGATGCCGCCACCCTGTTCACGCACGAAGCCCTCTATGTCGCCACCACCCGCCACGGCGAGCCGCTCGAACGGCTCGCCATCCGCGGCCTCGGCTTCCGATCGCGTGCCGACCTGACGGTGACCAGCGCGGGCGTCGCGCTCGACCTCACCGGGCAACCGCGCTTCTTCCTCCCGACCGAGCGGATCGTGGAGGTCGCCCAGGCGACCGTCGCGATCGACCGCGTCGTCGAGCGAGACGGCCTGGTGCGGATCTCGTGGCGCGTCGATGCCGAGACCGTCGTGGATTCCTACATCCGACCCCAGGACGCCTCAGCACGCGTCGTATCCGACGAGATCGGCGCCCTTCTGACCCTGACAGGAACGGACGAATGACGCTCCTCACCAATGACCCCGCGGTCCTCGTGCTCGAGGACGGCACCCGGCACGTCGGACGCGCCTACGGAGCGCGCGGGACGACCCTCGGGGAAGTGGTCTTCGCGACCGGCATGACCGGCTACCAGGAGACGCTCACCGATCCGTCCTACGCCGGTCAGATCGTTCTGCAGACCGCCCCGCACATCGGCAACACCGGGATGAACGCCGAGGACTCCGAGTCCCGCCGCATCTGGGTCTCGGGCTACATCGTGCGCGACCCCTCCCGCATGGTGTCGAACTGGCGCGCCGACGAATCGCTCGACGACGCGCTCGTCGCCGACGGCATCGTCGGCATCAGCGGCCTCGACACCCGGTCCATCACGCGCCACATCCGCTCCGGCGGCAGCATGCGCGGCGGGATCTTCTCGGGGGATGCCGCGGGTCTGAGCGCCGAAGAGCAGCTCGAGATCGTCCGGGCCGCGCCCGCCATGTCGGGCCGGAACCTGTCCGCGGCGGTATCCGTGCGGGCTGCCGAGGTCACCCCGGCCGGCGGTGCGTCAGAGAGCCGGGCTTATGGGGCGGAGCCTCATCAGGTGTCTGAGCGCATCGGCAACCTCGCGGTGCTCGACCTGGGCGTCAAGCAGGCGACGATCCGCAACCTCGCCGTGCGAGGGTTCGAGGTCCACGTCCTGCCGCAGGACGTCACGATCGACGACATCCGCGCGATCGACCCGGTGGCGGTCTTCTACTCCAACGGCCCCGGCGACCCCGCTGCCTCCGGCGATCACGTCGAGCTGCTGCGTGCGGTACTCGATGACGGTCTGCCCTTCTTCGGCATCTGCTTCGGCAATCAGCTCTTCGGCCGCGCTCTGGGCCTGGGCACCTACAAGCTTCCCTTCGGGCATCGGGGCATCAACCAGCCCGTGCTGGACAAGACCACCGGCCGCGTGGAGATCACCGCGCACAACCACGGCTTCGCAGTCGACGCGCCGCGCGAGGGCGAGTTCGACAGCCCGAACGGCTACGGACGCGTCGAGGTGAGCCACATCGGCCTGAACGACGACGTCGTGGAGGGTCTGCGTGCCCTCGACATCCCGGCTTTCTCTGTTCAATACCACCCCGAAGCCGCGGCCGGCCCGCACGATGCCAACTACCTCTTCGACCGATTCCGTGACATGGTCATCGCCCAGCAGAGCAAGGACAAGAACTAGTGCCCAAGCGTGATGACATCCGCTCCGTTCTGGTGATCGGCTCCGGCCCGATCGTGATCGGCCAGGCGTGCGAGTTCGACTACTCCGGAACCCAGGCCTGCCGCGTGCTCCGCGAGGAGGGTGTTCGCGTCATCCTGGTCAACTCCAACCCGGCCACCATCATGACCGACCCCGACTTCGCCGACGCCACCTACATCGAGCCGATCACCTGGCAGGTGATCGAGACGATCATCGCGAAGGAGCGCCCCGACGCGATCCTGCCGACCCTCGGCGGTCAGACCGCTCTGAACGCGGCGATCGACCTGCACAACCACGGCATCCTGCACAAGTACGACGTCGAGCTCATCGGCGCGAGCTTCGAGGCGATCAACAAGGGCGAGGACCGCCAGATCTTCAAGCAGCTCGTGCTGGATGCCGGAGCCGATGTCGCAGCATCCCGCATCGCGCACTCGATCGAGGACTGCCTTGCCGCCGCCGACGAACTCGGCTACCCGCTCGTGGTGCGCCCGTCCTTCACGATGGGGGGACTCGGCTCGGGCTTCGCGTACGACGAGAAGGACCTGCGCCGCATCGCCGGTGCGGGACTGCGCGACTCGCCTACCACCGAAGTGCTGCTCGAGGAGTCGATCCTCGGGTGGAAGGAGTACGAGCTCGAACTCATGCGCGACACCGCCGACAACACGGTGGTCGTGTGCTCGATCGAGAACGTCGACCCGGTCGGCGTGCACACCGGCGATTCGATCACCGTCGCGCCGGCGCTGACCCTCACCGACCGTGAATACCAGAAGCTGCGCGACATCGGCATCGACATCATCCGCGCGGTCGGCGTCGACACCGGCGGGTGCAACATCCAGTTCGCCGTCGACCCCGCCGACGGCCGCATCATCGTGATCGAGATGAACCCGCGAGTCTCACGCTCCTCGGCCCTCGCCTCGAAGGCCACCGGCTTCCCGATCGCGAAGATCGCCGCGAAGCTCGCGATCGGCTACCGGCTGGACGAGATCCCGAACGACATCACGAAGGTGACCCCGGCCAGCTTCGAGCCGACGCTGGACTACGTGGTCGTCAAGGTCCCGCGCTTCAACTTCGAGAAGTTCCCCGCCGCAGACACGACGCTCACCACGACCATGAAGTCGGTCGGCGAGGCGATGGCGATCGGCCGCAACTACGCCACGGCACTGCAGAAGGCGCTCCGCTCGCTCGAGAAGCGCGGATCGAGCTTCCACTGGGGCGACGAGCCGCGCTCGCGAGAGGAGCTCATCGAGATCGCCGCAGTCCCGACGGACGGGCGCATAGTGGTCCTCCAGCAGGCGCTGCGCAAGGGCGGCACCGTCGCCCAGCTGTTCGACGCGACCGGCATCGACCCGTGGTTCCTCGACCAGATCGTCCTGATCAACGAGGTGGCCGACTTCGTCGCTGCAGCCGACGAGCTGGATGCCGACACCCTGCGCATCGCGAAGGAGCACGGCTTCAGCGACGCGCAGATCGCGCAGCTGCGGCGCGACTCCGAACCGGCGGTGCGTGAGATCCGGCACGCCTTCGGCCTTCGCCCGGTGTACAAGACGGTCGACACGTGCGCGGGGGAGTTCCCGGCCCTGACGCCGTACCACTACTCGAGCTACGACTTCGAGACCGAGGTCGCCCCTTCCGACCGCACGAAGGTCGTCATCATCGGCTCGGGTCCGAACCGCATCGGGCAGGGCGTCGAGTTCGACTACTCGTGCGTCCACGCGTCATTCGCCCTGTCGGCGGCCGGCTACGAGACCGTCATGGTCAACTGCAACCCCGAGACCGTCTCGACCGATTACGACACGAGCGACCGGCTGTACTTCGAGCCGCTCACGCTCGAGGACGTCCTCGAGGTGCTGCATGCGGAGGCCCAGTCGGGCGAGATCCTCGGCGTGATCTGCCAGCTCGGCGGCCAGACCCCCCTGGGCCTGGCCAAGGGCATCCAGGACGCCGGGTACCGCATCCTGGGCACGAGCCCCGAGGCGATCGACCTGGCCGAGGAGCGTCAGCTGTTCAGCGAAATCCTCGACGCCGCCGGACTGATCGCCCCCCGCCACGGCACGGCGACGGACCCCGACGAGGCCGTGGCCGTCGCCGAGGACATCGGGTACCCCGTTCTCGTGCGCCCCAGTTTCGTGCTCGGCGGCCGCGGCATGGAGATCATCTACGACACGCCGAGCCTGCGCGAGTACTTCGTCCGCACGGCGGGCGAAGTCATCGTCGGGCCCGGCATGCCGCTGCTGGTGGACCGGTTCCTCGACGACGCGGTGGAGATCGATGTCGACGCCCTGTTCGACGGCATCGAGTTGTACATCGGCGGCGTCATGGAGCACATCGAGGAGGCCGGCATCCACTCCGGTGACTCGGCGTGCACTCTGCCGCCGGTCTCTCTGGGGCGCTCGGAGATCGACCGCGTCCGCATCGCCACGCTGGCGATCGCCGAGGGTGTCGGCGTGCGCGGGCTGCTCAACGTGCAGTTCGCGATCAGCGCCGGCGTGCTGCACGTCATCGAAGCCAACCCCCGCGCGAGCCGCACGGTGCCGTTCGTCTCGAAGGCGCTCGGCATTCCCCTCGCGAAGGCCGCTGCCCGGGTGATGACCGGCACCTCGATCGCCGAACTGAAGGCCGAAGGCCTGCTCCCGCTCATCGACGGTTCGCGCGTGCCGCTGGACTCGCCCGTCTCGGTCAAGGAGGCCGTGCTTCCGTTCAAGCGCTTCCGCACGAAGGACGGGAAGACTGTGGACTCCGTGCTCGGTCCCGAGATGCGCTCGACCGGCGAGGTCATGGGCATCGACCGCGACTTCCCGCGCGCGTTCGCGAAGAGCCAGGAAGCCGCGTACGGCGGCATGCCCCTGTCTGGCACCGTGTTCATCTCGGTCGCCGACAGCGACAAGCGCGCGGTGATCCTGCCCGCCCACCGGCTGCAGGAGCTCGGATTCACGATCGTCGCGACCGAGGGCACCGCCGAGATCCTCGCCCGCAACGGCATCGCGGTCGAGGTCGTGAACAAGTACAGCCAGACGCAGGACTCGGCGGAGCGCAACATCGTCGACCTGATCAACGCGGGTGAGATCGACATCGTCGTGAATACACCGAGCGGTCGTTCGGCCCGCGCCGACGGGTACGAGATCCGCGCCGCGGCCGTCACCGCCGACAAGGCGCTGTTCACCACGATCGCCGTTCTGGGCGCCGCAGTGAGCGCGATGGATGCCGTGCGCGAGGGCTACGACGTGAAGAGCCTGCAGGAGTATGCAGCCGACCGGGCGGCGCGCCTGTGACGTTCGGCGAGCGCCTGCGTACCGCGCTGCGCGCACACGGACCGCTGTGCGTCGGGATCGACCCCCATGGCGTCTTGCTCGAGGCGTGGGGGCTGCCCGCGACGGCCGCCGGCGCGCGCGATTTCGGCCTGCGCGTGGTCGAGGCCTCCGCCGGACTCGTCGCGGTTGTCAAGCCCCAGGTCGCGTTCTACGAGAAGTACGGGTCAGCTGGATTCGCCGCCCTCGAAGACGTGCTCGCCGCGGCGCGTGCGGCCGGGCTCCTCGTGATCGCCGATGCGAAGCGGGGGGACATCGGCTCGACGATGGCCGGGTATGCCGACGCATGGCTCGCACCCGGATCGCCACTGGAGGCGGATGCCGTCACCCTGAGTCCCTATCTCGGTCCTGGGTCGTTGCATGAGACCTTGAGCACCGCGCTGCGGAACGACAAGGGTGCGTTCGTGCTCGCGGCCACCAGCAACCCCGACGCCGTAGTCGTGCAGCGGGCGCAGGTGGTCGGCGCCGACGCTGCGCCCGGCCCGTCGGTCGCCGAACGCATCGCTCGCGACATCGGTGCGCTCAACATCGCTTCGCTCCACGGCGGCTCGCCCAGCACGCTCGGCTCGATCGGGCTGGTCATCGGAGCGACGATCGACCGCACGGCCTTCGGAATCGATGACGATGCGCTCGTCGCGACGCCGATCCTGGCTCCCGGCTTCGGAGCGCAGGGCGGCGACCCCGCCGATCTCGGGCGCCTGTTCGGTGCCGTCTCCGAGAACGTCATCGCGAGCGAGAGCCGCAGCATCCTCGCGGCGGGTCCGAATGAACTGGCCGGACGCATCTCGCAGCGCGCGGCACTGTATGGAGGTGCGCACAATGAATGAGCGAGCACTTGATGGGGCTCCGCCCCAAACCCCCGGTTCGCTGACGCGCCC
>WOYI010475850.1_pt2 | contig 21039 bp, 24 predicted proteins | sample 6423411 | NCBI WGS metagenome assembly WOYI01 (sample SAMN13441803, study PRJNA592873) | oil field metagenome | biome: oil field; feature: oil-well bore; material: oil-contaminated soil; isolation source: oil-contaminated soil from oil-well borehole | place: Germany: Wietze | collected 2016-10-18 ... | reverse complement strand
ACGACGACATCATTGCACGCATGCTATACGCAAGTGGTGATATTTTACTGATGCCTAGTCTTTATGAGCCTTGCGGGCTTTCGCAAATGTTTGCAATGCGCTACGGGAACTTGCCGGTCGCCACCCGTACTGGCGGTTTGGCAGACTCCATCCTGGATTACTCTGCGAACCCTAATTCGGCAACTGGTTTCCTATATCTGGATAAAACCGATGAGGGCTTAAAACAGGCGCTAACGCTTGCTTTGAAAGTCTTCGAGGAGGATAAGACAGCCTGGGCAATCATGCGCCGCAACGCTATGAGCGCACAGTTCTCATGGAAGCTTTCTGCTGGTAAATATTTGGATATTTACCATAAACTCCTGGCGTAGCCAGTCTCTGAAAGGATACTCTTTATGAAACTTCCACGCTCTTCTGGCATTCTGCTCCACCCTACCAGCCTTCCCAGCCCCGATGGAATTGGTGATTTAGGTCCGGAAGCTTACCGTTGGATCGATTTCCTGCATGCTTCGGGGACTCAACTGTGGCAGATTCTGCCGCTCGGGCCCACAGGGTATGGTGATTCACCCTACCAGTGTTTCTCCGCTTTTGCCGGTAATCCCTACCTGGTCAACCCGATCCTCCTGCTCGAATCTGGATTATTAAAAACTTCTGATTTACGCCAACGACCAGAATTCCCTGAAACATCCGTGGATTTTGGACCGGTAATTCAGTGGAAGAATCATCTTCTGGATACCGCTTATGAGAATTACCTGAGCTTACACTCCGTTGAGATCACCGCTCAGTTTAAGCAATTTGAAGCAGAGAATTCCCAATGGCTGGATGACTATAGCCTGTTTATGGCCATCAAAGAATCACAAGGCGGGCGGCCCTGGTCGGATTGGCCAAAAGCATTGAAGTTTCGTGAACCAGCAGCCCTGGAGCGAGTGAGCCTTGAGTTGGCAACTGTCATCGAAAAAGTAAAGTTCAGCCAATTCCTGTTCAACCAGCAATGGCAAAACCTGAAAAATTACGCCCACGGAAAAGGAATTCGGATCATCGGCGACATGCCGTTTGTGATCGCTTTTGATAGTGCCGATACCTGGGCTAATCCACAGCTCTTCCTGATGGATGAATCGCTTACCCCCACTATGGTGGCTGGCGTGCCACCTGATTATTTCTCAGCCACTGGACAGCTTTGGGGCAATCCTCTCTATAATTGGCCAGTCCATGCCGAGCAACACTACGATTGGTGGGCTCGTCGGCTTGGCAGCGTCCTATCCATGGTGGACCTGGTCCGGCTTGACCATTTCCGCGGCTTTGCAGCTGCCTGGCATGTGCCATTTGGCTCAGAGACCGCCGTGCATGGTGAGTGGATAAAGAGTCCCGGGTTAGAGTTGTTCACTGAACTTAAGCGGCGTTTTCCTGATTTGCCAATCATCGCTGAAGACCTTGGAGTCATCACCCCAGATGTGGAAGAACTGCGGGATAGGTTTGGCTTCCCGGGAATGAAGATTCTCCAATTTGCCTTCAGCGGCGACCCTGAGGATGACTTCCTGCCCCATCACTACCCGGTCAATTGCTTCGCGTATACTGGCTCACATGATAACGAAACCGCCCAAGGATGGTTCGATCATGCGACACAGAAAGAGAAACAATTCTGTCTGGATTATCTCGGAGCCAACGAAACGGACGTTCCCCATCGAATGATCCGGGAAGTCTGGCGATCGGTTGCCAGATATGCTGTTGCCCCGATGCAGGATTTCCTTGGGCTGGGTTCTGAAGCCCGCATGAACCTGCCCGGATCTGCTTCAGGCAACTGGTCCTGGCGCATGTCCAAACAAGCACTCAGCGATCCGCTAAAAGAAAAGGTTTATCAGCTCAACTTCCTTTATAGCCGACTGCCTGAAAGTGAGATAGCTAAGAACACACTGAAACTCCAGGCGGAGGCACAAGGTACTGTCAAACCCCACTAATCGCGGGTTTTGAACTCAATCAAGAGGCTGACTTTCAAAAGCAGCCTCTTCTTTTTTATCCTTGAGGGTCTCATACGCAGCGATTGCGGCGCCGATAATTCCAGCCAAATTCTTCAGCTCGGCTGCAACGACTGGCGCCTCGGTCGTAAAATACTTGGAATACTTCTCAAAACAACTGCTAATGCCCCCTCCAAGAACAAATATTTCGGGGTTGAGCAAAGCTTCATAGGTAAGCAGTACGGTGTTGAGACGCTGTGCCCATTCCTTCCAGGTCAATTTTTCCCTGGTCTTAATCGCTCCGGAGGCACGGTGCTCAGCTTCCTTTCCGCGGATCTCAATATGACCAAGCTCTGTATTAGGAATCAATTTACCATCCACAAACAAGGCGGTTCCTATCCCTGTGCCAATCGTCAAAAACATCACAAAATCGTATTGCCTTAGTTCCGGAGCACCAAAGCGCATCTCAGCCAGGCCTGCTGCGTCCGCGTCATTGAGGATCACAGCCGGCTGCCCAGTCTTTTCGGTGACCATGGTAGCAAGATTTTTCCCAATCCAATCCTTGTGGAGGTTGGCAGAGGTAAAGATCTGACCGTGTTTCACCACGCCTGGGAATCCCACCCCAATCGGACCCTCATAATTGAGTTCTTTCTTGATTTTATTGATGCCCTTAACAATAGCGGCTGGTTCCTGGATGGTTTTGTAGGCAATCCGCACCCGTTCTGAAACCAATAGACCGGTTTCGGTATCCACAATCGCGCCTTTTGTCGCTGAGCCCCCAATATCAATTCCTAATACCTGCATCTCTCCTCCTTTAGTCACACCCAAAATTCAAGTGCTCTTCATAAGTTTTTGAAAAGTTATGTGTCAAACTGCCATCACATTTCGCTCTAAAAAAAAGAAAATCGGTTTCTGCTGGAGCGACTGCCGCTTTTAGCGCTGGCAGGCTCGGGTTCGAAATTGGTCCGGGTGGTAAGCCTGGATTACGGTATGTATTATAAGGCGAATTTACCTCTAAATCCGTAAATGTCAACGGACTTTTCCACCAGGTATTTTTCTGTGCGTCATATCCCAAAGCAAATTGGACGGTCGGATCCGTCTCCAGGGGCATATTAATCTCCAGCCGGTTGTAGAACACAGATGCGATCATTGGCATCTCTTCTTCAGCCAGAGTCTCCCTTTGGATGATGGATGCCATGGTGATGGCTTGATGAAGCGTCAGACCACTGCGCTGCAAGTCTTTTTCAAACTCTTCGGTCAGCACTGTCGTCTTGAAACGCGTCAGGATCTCAGCAACGAAGTCCTGAAGCGAGATGTCGGGTTTCACGCTGTAATTTCCGGGAAAGAAATAGCCTTCCAACGTCATCCCTTGCGGGATCTGAAGCTGCTCCCTGTAGGAATCCGGAGGGGCTGTTACGAAGGTCAGAAAATCAGTCGCATCGAAGGATAATCCCAACCCGTCGATCATCGCTGCAATTTCTTCCAGCCGCCAACCGGCATAGATGATAAACTGCTTGTCGCGTCGGGTAACATCAGAAACCAAGTTGGCAGTATCGATGGCATTTATGCCCATCGGAATCGTATAGTTTCCAGGCTGGATAGTTCGATCCTTGCCTGAATAGATCAGATAAGTACAGGTCAAGCTCGCGGATTCGACCAGGTTCCTCTGCTCCAGGGTCGCGCAGAGCTGCTGAATGGATTGGTCTGGCTCGACGGAAATTTTTTCTTCCCGCAATCCATTGCCAGGCGCAACAGCAAGCATTTTATCCCTGCCATTGAAAAGCGCAAGGCTGTACTTCAACGCAGAAACTGGGTTTAACAATCTTCCTGGTAGACCGAAAGTTTCCCTGACCTCGAAACTGACATACACCAATCCCGCCGCGAGAACGATCGCCAGGAGCAGGATTATGATGAGGAATACGGGTTGACGTTTTTTAGACACTTTGACCCTCGGGATATTGCGCGCGGTGGTCAAGATAGCTCTGCAGGATCATTGCCGCTGCCTTGTCGTCCAGTGCTTGTTGCCGTGAACTCCGGCTCGCTTTCATTTGCAGGCTGTTGGCAATCACATCCTTAGTAGAAAAAGACTCATCCCAGGTTATCACAGGAACGCGACAGATAGATTTTAATTGTGACACGAATCGCAGCACGGATCGTGCCCTGGGACCTTCCCCACCGTCGGAATCATAAGGGATGCCCACAACGATCATTCCGCAACCCTGTTCCTCACAAACTTTACTCACTTCTTCAGCGTCCTGTGACCGGGAAACATGCGTGATTATGGTCAGTGGTCGCGCGAAACTGCCGCTCTCATCGCTGACTGCGATGCCAATTCTCACATTTCCGTGGTCTATTCCGAGGATTTTCAAGTATGGTGTCCAATTCTTGCCAAGTGGTGACAAAAATTATACATTGATTTGTCCTTCTCCAACGCTCTAAGCCGAAGTCCAGGAAAAGACCCCAGTCTCAAGCTAGGGCGGCATCAAAGTAGACCTTGATAACGTGAAATCGAAACCGACAAAGATTGATGAACTCAATCGAGAGTCCTGGAGTTTGTCGCTGGCACTCCACTCCACAATCCTTTTGAAAGATGAGTTTGTGGTCTAAGAGCCATGGGATATCCTAATCTCTTGGTTGCCCAACGGTTAAGTTAAAAAGGCAGCAGCTGGCACCACTGCCATTTTCTTACTATTCTGATCAACCCTTAAGGTGAACCTTGATAGCGGCGCGTTCCTTCTGCGCCAATGCCTGCAGGTCGCCCAGTGCCTGCGCCCTTTGCAGGGTGCCAAAACTCATGCCTTCTCCAGGAATCTCAAAATCAAGTTCAGCATCCTTGGTGAAATGGATGAACAATCCGCCAGCCAGTCCACCTTTATGCAGCTGCCCGGTGGAATGCAGAAAGCGCGGTCCAAAGCCTAAAGTTGTGGCCTTATTGACCGCGTTCAGGATCCTTCCGCGTAAAGCCTGTAGGAACTCGAAGTTTTCCTCAAGGCGGGGAATAAATCCGCTCAGCACAACGTATCCTTTTTCCGGAACCGACCTGGCATAAGCAAGTAGCAGCGATTCAAGATCACTTTCCTTCAAGGCCTCTTCATTCCTAAAGCCGTAAACGATTGCCTGATCGTTTTCCCAGATTGGCTCTCCATCTTCCAGTTTGCCGCTCTTCTGGTAGGCATTGATCACGTCTTTCGTGATCGTTTTGCTTAGCTGCACGTTGGGCTGATCAAATGCGTTCACTTGCAGCACCGCGCACGCAATCGCTGTAGCATATTCCCAGCGATAAAACTCTTTACCAAGCGCGTAGGGTTCCGGGATGGCCATTGTTATGACGATATGCCCTGCCTGTTTCAGTTCATCTACCAATCCAGCTTTGCTTCCAGCGGTCTTGAAATAGACAAAAATTCGATCTTCAGGATAATTCCGGCCCACCAAAACAGGTTCATTCTCGATCGGTAGAATACCCTTACCCTCTTTTCCGCTGCTTTCAGCGATCAGCTGCTCAAGCCAGGGCACCAGGCTACCAGCAAAGCCCTCAGCAATGAAGGTTAATTTGTCTTTTCCGCGCTTTGCAGCCTCACCCAGCACCAAGCCCAGCATCAGGTTGGGATTGGCTGGATATGGCACGTTTTTACGGCTTTGGAGGTCAGAGGCATTGCCTTGTCCAAGCAGTTTAGGCAGGTCAATACCCATCACTGCTGCCGGCACCAGCCCAAAATGGGTGAACACCGAATAGCGTCCGCCCACATCCGGACGGGCATTAAATACCTTGCGAAAACCTTTCCGGTAAGCTAGATCCTGCAGGGAAGTATTGGGATCTGTGATCGCCACAAAATGCTTACCCACATTCTCAGGCTCAATTTTTTCTAATTCCGCCCAGAAATACTTCATTGCAGACATTGTTTCGGTGGTTCCACCGCTCTTACTAGAGACAATGAAAAGAGTCTTTCGCAGATCAACACCGCGCACTCGAAAAGCAATCTCATCCGGGCTGGTGGTGTCGATAATTTGTAGTTTCAACCCCTTGCCACCTACTGGCGCAATCGCCTGGCTCATCACTTCCGGTGCCAGGGAGGAGCCGCCCATGCCAAGCACTAAGGCGTGCTCATATCCTTCAGAAAGCAGTTTTTCCTTTAATGCTGATAACTCGTCAATAATGGGGAATTGCTGCCCGGGCAGGCTCAGCCAACCCAATCGCTCTCGAATTTCGTCGTGTCCCGCCTGGTCGCTCGTCCAAAAAGACGGTTCGTGGTCAAACAAGCTGCCAACATAAACCTCATCAGCGGCCTTTTTTAATGCGGCATGGACTGCATCACCCAGGGCTGCTAACTCCGCCTTGAAGAAGGCGCGCTTGGTTTCAATCGTTTCCAGGAGGGAAATGTAAGCTTGCTTGAATTTTTCCACCCCATCATCTTCAAGTTCCTGAGCGATGTGGTTATAGTCAAAACCAAACTTGAGCAGCATGTCAAAGTCTTTTCTTGCCCGCTCTAAATCTTGTTCAATCCGCAAGTCGGTTGCACCATGGTCAAGAAACGCGCTCAAAGTAGCTGGTGGAATCGTGTTGACGCTGTTTGGAGCGACCAATTCATCCACATATAACGTATCGGAATAGGCTTTATTCTTGGTGCCTGTCGATGCCCACAGAGGTCGCTGAACTTTCGCCCCATATTGCTTAAGATTCTCAAAGCGCTCTGAAGCAAAAAATTTCAAGAATTCCTGGTATGCCAGGCGGGCATTATCAATGGCAATCTTCCCTGTCAACGCGGCCACCTGGTCAGATGCCTGGGGATTTGCAGCGCCATATTCTGCCAACCGGCTATCCACCAGGGTATCTATCCGGGAAACAAAGAAAGATGCCACACTGGTAACATGGTCAATTGGCAGATTGTTCGCCAGGCGTTTTTCAAGGCCCAGAAAATAAGCCTCCATCACTTCCATATATCTTGGAATCGAGAAAATCAGCGTCGCATTCACGTTAATGCCCTCGCTGATCAGCGTTTCAATGACTGGCAGTCCGGCTTTGGTGGCAGGCACCTTGATCATGACATTCTTGCGGTTCATTTGAGCCCACAGAGCACGGCCATCCTCGATCGATTTCTCTGTATCATAGGCAAGCAGCGGGTTGATTTCGACGCTAACCATGCCGTCAATTCCTCCAGTGGCTTCATACACCGGCACGAATAAATCGGCTGCCGCCTGGATGTCCTCGCGCACTAATTCAAGGTAGATTTGTTCTTTGCTCAAACCTGCCCATGCCATCGATTGCAGGATGTCATCATAGGCGGCACTGCTGCTGATGGATTTCTCAAAGATGGACGGATTGGAAGTGACTCCATAGACTTCCCCCGATTTGATCATTCGGGCTAGCTCGCCATCCACCAACATACCGCGTTCGATATTGTCATACCAGATTGATTGTCCAGCTTGTTTTAGAGCTTCAGATCGGTTCATTGGTTCACTCCTGATACCTAAAATAGTTTCCGCGCTAATTTCACGACGTTGTTTACCGTGAAGCCAAATTTTTCCAGCACAATCTCACCTGGACCACATTTGCCAAACTGGTCGATGCCAATCTCAATACCCTCAGAGCCAACATACTTTTGCCAACCTGTGGTCACACCTGCCTCAATCGAGACACGCCGTTTCACCTCAGAGGGCAGCACGGATTGCTGGTATTTCCTTGGTTGCTTCTCGAATAACTCCCAGCTTGAGAAGGAGACCACCCGTACTTTGCGACCTTGTTTCTCAAGTTTCTTTCCTGCATCAAAAGCCAGGCTCAGTTCAGATCCGGTTGCCATCAGAATGATATCCGGTATACCCGCTTCTGTTTCATAGAGGATATACGCACCTCTGGCCACGCCCTTTGCAGGATTGCATACCTTGCGGTCGAAAGTAGGCAAGTTTTGTCTTGAAAGGATCAATGCCACTGGTCGGTCGCGATGTTCAATCGCATATTTCCACGCTTCACTGACTTCATTGGCATCGCCAGGTCGTAACACAACCAAGTCCGGGATAAGCCGCAGGCTCATGACCTGCTCGACAGGTTGATGAGTGGGTCCGTCTTCTCCAACAGCAATAGAGTCATGGGTGAGCACCCAAATGACACCCATCTTTGAGAGTGCGGCTACGCGCAGCGAGGCTCTTGCATAGTCTGAGAATACCAGGAAGGTCGCGACGTAGGGGATAAAACCGCCATGGACCAGCAAACCATTACCGATTGCACCCATGGAGATCTCACGAACTCCAAAATGGACATTCCGACCTTCAGGTGTTTCCGGGCTGAATGCTGGCACTTTGTCCATCCAGGTCTTTACTGACGAAGCCAAATCTGCTGAACCGCCGAATAACTCAGGCAAGACAGCACATATCGCGTTGATCACTTTTCCAGAAGCTTCACGCGAAGCTAAGCCTTTATCACTTGCCGGGAACATGGGTAAAGCTTTATCCCAACCTTTGGGCAACTCCCCGGAAAGCCTTCGCTCAAATTCAGCCGCAAGCTCCGGGTATGCTGCCTTGTAGCTGTTGTAACCATCAACCCATTTCTCCTGAGCTTTTTTGCCAGCATCCTGCCGGGTACGGAAGTGTGCCAGTATCTCCTCAGGAACATAAAACATTGGCTCAACTGGCCAACCAACATTCTCCTTGGCTTTGGCCAACTCTTCTTCGCCAGCCGGGGATCCATGGATACCGGGAGTATTCGCCTTGGTTGGCAGACCGTAGCCGATCGTTGTGCGGCAAAGAATGATTGAAGGACGGGGGTCCTTTTTGGCTTCCTCAACAGCAGCATCTATTGCGTCAACATCATTACCATCTGCTACCCGTAAAACATGCCAGCCATACGCCTCAAACCGCTTTGCTACATTCTCAGTGAAGGCAATATTGGTTGATCCTTCAATGGTGATTTTGTTGTCATCGTATAGATAGATCAATTTTCCGAGCTTGAGGTGCCCAGCCAGTGAGGCAGCCTCCGAGCTGATGCCTTCCATCAAGTCGCCATCCGTTACAATGCCGAAGGTGTAATGATCGACAATTTCGTATCCTGGTTTGTTGAAAATCGCGGCCAGGTGCTGCTCAGCAATCGCCATCCCTACCCCGGAGGCAAATCCCTGTCCGAGAGGTCCTGTGGTCGTTTCCACCCCGGGCGTATGCCTCCATTCGGGGTGACCGGGGGTCTTGGAGCCCCATTGGCGGAATTGTTTCAGGTCCTCCATCGACACATCATACCCGGTCAGGTAGAGCATGCTGTAAAGCAGCATGGAGCCGTGCCCACCTGAAAGGACAAAACGATCACGGTTTGACCACGATGGATCTGACGGGTTGTACTTCATGTGGCGCATAAAAAGTGTATAGGCAAGGGCTGCTGCACCCATTGGAAGACCAGTGTGACCAGAATTTGCCTTCTGCACGCCGTCAGCTGAAAGGAACCTGATTGTATTCAACGCTTTTTCCAGATCGATATTTGTCATGCACGACCTCCAAGATTATTATTGTTTTGGAATGATAAAATTCTACCATTGAACACAAAGGCACTGCTTCAACTAGGTTTAATTAGTTAAGATAAGTTAACTATTCAAGAAAGAAAGGTGAGTGAATCATGGATCTAAAAGGTAAGAATGCTTTGGTCACCGGTAGTGGCATTCGTCTTGGGCGGGCAATAGCTCTTGCGCTGGGCGAGTCTGGCTGCAACCTGGCGCTTCACTATAACACCTCCGCTGAATCGGTGATCCAGGTAAAATCCGACCTTGAAAAAATGGGTAGAAAGGCACAAGTCTTCCAACAAGATCTGGAGGATATTTCTCACGTCCAGGATTTGATGACCCGGGTTTGCTCTGAGTTCGGTCATATTGATATTTTGATCAACAACGCTGGGATCTATCCTGCTGGCTCTGGAAAAGCCGCTACACCGGAGAAGATCAACAGAGTGTTCAACGTGAATCTTTTTTCTCCCTGGTTGCTAATCTCAGCTTTTGCCAACCAACTTCCCCGTGATGTGCAAGGGAAAGTGATCAACATCAGCGATGGAAAAGTATTCCGGAATGGAACAGACCACTTCAGCTATAGGGTCGCAAAGCAGGCCATTAACACAATAACTGCCATGTTCGCCTTGGAACTGGCACCCAATATCACCGTCAATGCCATCGCTCCCGGGACAATGTTGCCTTTACAGGGATACGAGCATGTCGATTTACAGGTCGTGGCAGACCGTCAAATCCCGTTAAAGCGCATTGGCAGCCCTGAGATCATTGCTCAGAATGTGCTTCATATCCTTAGCCAGGATTTTATGACCGGGCACGTCCTTCGGGTCGATGGCGGTGAATTTCTCTAACAGGAATCAGAATGGATAAAATCATAATTACCGATTTACGAGCCTCAGGCATCATCGGCGTGAAGTCGCCTGAACGGGATCAACCACAGACACTGCTGATCAATATCAGTCTGTTCATGGATCTAAAACCAGCTGGATTGACTGATAACATCGATGATACCGTTAGTTATTCGACCGTCGCCAAATCTGTAATCGCTCGTGTGGCTGAAACGCAGTTCTACACACTTGAAGCCCTGGCTGAAAATCTTGCCACGATGCTTCTCGACGAGTTTGGCATTAATGCGGTAAGTATCAGAATCGAAAAACCGGAGTTTGTTGCCAATACCGCGCGTGTCGGAGTTGAAATCTATCGGGAAGCTGTCGCAGGCAACACTTAGTTTGAGATCCGGTTCAAAAACTCCATCCTGGTCTCCAGGCGCTTTCGGAATCCGCCCAGCATTGCGGATGTTGTCATTTTAGCCTGTTCCTTTTTTATCCCGCGCATCATCATGCACAAATGCTGCCCATCAATCACCACACCCACCCCCCAGGGGTCAATGACCTCCTGGATGAATTCCGCAATTTGCTGAGTCATCCTTTCTTGCACCTGCAATCTATGCGCAAACATATCAACAATTCGGGGTATTTTTGAAAGTCCGAGGACTTTTCCTTTGGGCACGTAAGCGACATGTGCTTTACCAAAAAATGGCAGCATGTGATGCTCGCATAGACTGTAGTATTCAATGTCCTTCACGATCACCATTTCATCATAATCAACCGTGAACAGAGCGCCATTGACCAGTTGAACCGGATCGGTATTATAACCTCCCAGAATCTCCTGGTATGCTCGCGCAACGCGCTCAGGCGTGCGAACCAGACCTTCCCGTTCAGGATCCTCGCCAATAGCTCTCAATATCTCACGAACAGAGTTTGTGATGGCAGGCAGATCAAAAGCGTTTTCACCGGTAAGGTTGGGGGGTAGCACAAAATCATCATCATCTTCATAAGCCATAGTTAAATTCTCCTGAGCTTATTTTAACGCACATGCAGCCACTTCCGAGGCTGCATGTGCGTAATTTCTTCAGACTATCCTATCCAACAACTGGATCAATCAGACCGTAGGTTCCATCACGGCGTCGATACAGAACATTGATCTTTGAAGTTTCGGCATTATAGAACACAAAGAAATCTTCGTGACCGAGCAACTGCAATTGCTCAAGTGCTTCCTGCTCGTCCATGGGAGTCAATGTGAAGGTCTTCCTTCGAACAATTACTGGGGTAGCTTCTTCCTCTTCGACTTCTTCAGGAGTAGCAGCAGCAGTGATCTCAGCTGTCTCAGGAGCACGTTTGCGCCAATGCTTGCCCTTAAATCGCTCAATTTGTCGGGTCATCTTATCAACGGTCGCATCAATCGCGGCGTAGATGCTGTCTGCCCTTTCTTCTGAACGAAGGATGAAGCCTTTACCGCGGATGGTGACCTGGGCTGTAAAGCGATCTGAAGCATTCCTTGCGGTCTTGGCATACCCTAAATCTACACGGCATTCGGTGATTTCACTGAGGAACCTATCCAGCTTACCGACTTTTTTGGTTGCGTATTCCTTGATTCGGTCGGTCAATTCAAGGTCTTTTGTGTAAATATCCATATTTAGAGCCATGGGAACCTCCTGAATGATTTTAAGGAATTATACATGATATGTTATTTAAACGTAAATTCAATTGACATTGAAATCTGACTTCCCAACTGTAACCGCATAAACAAGCCCGGAATTTGCATCTTTCAGAGCCTGTGAGGCCGATTCGAGGGTGGCTCCTGTTGTGAAAACATCGTCGATTAACAAAATGCGCTTACCCTTGACAATGGCTGGATCTGCTTCAAACACCCCACGCACGTTTTCCCTGCGCGATTTCACATCTAAATTCACCTGGGATGCTTTCTCTCTGATCCGGCTTAGCCCTTCGGTAGACATAGGTTTCCCAAGCGCACCTGCCACAGGTCTGGCAAGGCGTTCGGCTTGGTTGTACCCACGTTGGTCTTGTTTACTTTTCGATAATGGAACCGGCACAACCAGGTCTATTTCCCAGTTTTCGGCCTGGATAACTTTCAGCAGGTAGCCCGCCAAAATCCGGGCAATGCCGATATCATTTTGGTATTTCAATTGGTGAACAGCCTCTCGGATCACTCCACCATAAAACGCATATGCCCTAAATTGTGTATAAGCTGGCTTGCGATTCAGGCAATTGGGGCAGTGCCCGGCCGTACTGACATACGCATTGCAATATGGGCACACATTTACAGGAACACGTTTGATCGTTGCGTAACACTCAGGGCAGATGATTTCCCCCTCCACACCGCACCCCAGGCAATGCGGCGGAAAGACCCAGTCAATGGCGTTCCACATCCACTCTGGCAATTGTGCTTTGATTTCTTGGATGTCCATCAGTTAGCGAAGGTGTTTTGGTAGAAAAGTTGTATGGCAGGCCAGAAAATCGACAATAACGTAAAAAGGATCATCAAAACCAGGATGATGATCAGAAAATATTCCAAGGGACTGAGGCGATTTCCCTGTCCTGAAGCCATACAAACCTCCTATGAAATTGGTTTTATCCATTATAATATTTTTGTAATTCCATGAGAACCTTAGTTAATCTATTGCCAGGGTGGCTTGAAACATCTAAGATTATGTATAGTTCTAAGAATGAAAAGGAGCAACATGAATGATATTTTTGATAAAGTGGCTGAGGATCAAGACCCAATAAAAAAGTTGATTTCCAAGATACCGGGTTTTCAAGGGTATATCGAACGCGGCGATCGCCGAATGTCCGACAAGTTACTGCGTGAAACCATCGCTAACGAATACGAAGCGCATTACCAGAGGATTTCGAGTTTACAGCGCGACTTGATTTCGCAGGGTGGTCTGGCTTACATCGATGATCTCGAAAACGCTGCCATCAAGTTGCGCCAGTTCATCGACCGTGTCCGAACTGCTTCCTATGGTTACGCGGGTCTGTTCGATGCGATCAAAATCAAAGAAGAAGAGCTGGCGACCATCTACCAATACGATGCTGCGTTATTGGAAAAAGGCGCCACTGTATCCGCTGCAATCGATAACGTCGAATCTTCCATCGGTACAGACGGTTTGCCCGCCTCAATCCGACACTTGATTTCAGTAAGCCAGGAATGCGTTGAAATCTTCGATAAGCGTTCTAATGCCCTCAAGGGCCTCGCGTAATTAGTTTATTCATATGTTCATGGAGGAATAATATGGCAAGAGTATTTGATGTTGTTGAATATCCAAGCGAGATGGCGGATGAATTGGTTCATCGTTTTCCCGAAACCGGTATTGCAGATTTACGCTTTGGTTCACAGGTTATCGTGCGGGAATCCCAGGCGGCAGTCTTCTTCCGTGATGGTCGCGCGCTGGATGTGCTCGGTCCTGGACGCCACACCATCAGCACGGCTAATGTGCCGTTGCTAACCAACCTGCTCGGAAAGCTTTTTGGGGATCGGACCCCCTTCACTGCCGAGATTTACTTTGTTTCCATGCGGGAATTTGCAGATCGCAAATGGGGTACCCCCCAGCCGATCATCGTCCGCAACACCGGTGTTGGCCTCGGAATTGCTCTTCTGCAGGGTTTTGGTACCTATAGCTTCCAGGTCACAGATCCTCAGCAATTTGTGACCCAGATTGTTGGTCAGCTCGGCACTTATCGCACCTCGGATATCGAAAACCGCCTTCGCACCATGCTGCTCTCCCGCTTGCAGGACCTGCTTGGAGAAACAACCTCGCAGACGAATGTGCTCGACTTGATCGGTCTCACAGATGAACTGGGGGCTGGTGTACGCGCCAAGGCCCAGGATGACTTCCTGGCGATCGGTTTACTGCTGAAATCATTCTACATTGGCAATCTTAAACCTTCGGATAAGTCAGCCAAAGAACTGCGCGATATGGGTATGCTCGACATGCAGACTTACACGCAGCTGCAGGCTGCAGATGCCATGCGTGACGCTGCTCAGAACCCCTCCGGTGGAGCAGGTCTGACGGCTGGAATTGGTGCTGGCATGGGAATTGGTAACGCCCTGTCGGGTTCGCTCGCAGGGATGATGCAGGGTCAAAGTCAGTCACAGACACAGCCGATAGCTCCCGCAGCAGCAGGAGGAATGCCTGACGTTATGACTCCTTCCGAGGCTGCTGGTTTTCTGAAAGTATCTGAAGAGGATGTGCTTGCAGCCATCAATGCCGGCGATCTCAAAGCCCGCAAGATTGGCAGCGCTTATCGTATCAGCAAAGAATCGTTGCAGGAATACCTGCACGGTTAATTCATGCTTGAATAGCAAAAGTGGCTGGTCACTAAAACCAGCCACTTTTTTGTTTTCAACCGATCGCCTTCCTGATCAGTTCACGGATCTGAGCTTCCACTTTTGCGTCCAATTCGCTAAGGGCAAAAGAAGTCGGCCAGAATGCACCATCATCCAGTTTGGCAGTATCACTGAAACCTAAGGTACTGTACCTTGAACCAAATCGATGTGCGCTCTGGAAAAAGACCAGAATCTTTCCGCCAAGCTGGTAGGCGGGCATTCCATACCAGGTTTTTGGATACAGGTCAGGAAATTCTTCCTTGATCATCTCGTGCAATCTCAAAGCAATCACACGTTCCACCTCAGGCATTTCGCCAATCTTATCCATCACAGCTTGTTCATCACTGGCCTTACTTCTTGCAACCTTATCTGCCTTCAGCTCTTTGGCGCGTTCCTTCATGGCTGCTTTTTCTTCCTCGGACCAATTTGATGCTGATGCTTCACCGTTTTTTGGTTTCTTTTCTGACATATTGAACCTCGCTTATGACATTCTACAAAACTGCATACCAGCAGTGAATCCGTTTTACAAGATAACCAGGCGAGTGTAAATTGTGTTCAAAGATTAAACACAAAAGGCATTCCAACCAAACGAATGCCTTATTATGTGCGTAAAGCAGATCTTATTTTTTGTTAGCTTCGATGGCCTTTATTGCATCACCGACGGTGTGAATATTTCGGGCGTCTTCATCGGAAATGTTGATATCAAATTTCTCGCAGAAACCATCGATCAGGAAGAATTGATCCATCGAGTCAGCCTTGAGATCTTCAATAAATCGGGTTTCCAACGTGATATCATCCCCATCGATTTTCAGGACATCCGTGACAACAGCCTTAACTGCTTCGAATATTTCGTTTTGTTCCATTTCTTACCTCTATTGTTATAATGACCTTAACTGTAACATAAAGATTGACATTTTTTGTAGCCTCTACTATAACACTTTATGATGAAAAAAGATGCACTCCTTCCACAAAGAAAAGATGATCACATAAGGATTAATCTTGAGCAGGACGTTCAGTCCATGATCTCAACTGGTTTTGAAAAAATTCATCTTAAACACAAAGCCCTGCCGGAATTGGATTTTGCACGCATCGATACAACATTGTCACTTTTCAACAAGCAACTCGCGGTTCCGATCTTGATTTCTTCAATGACGGGCGGCACGCAATCTGGCGCTGCCTTCAACCGCACGCTTGCATTGGCCGCGGAGCACTGTGGGATAGCCATGGGCGTAGGGTCTCAGCGTGCCGCCATTGAAAATCCCGAGCGAGCTGAGTCATTCAATATCAGAAAGTTTGCCCCGAATGCGCTGCTTTTTGCCAATCTCGGTGCTGTACAGCTCAATTATGGCTATGGAATAGATGAATGCAAAATGGCAGTAGATATGCTCCAGGCGGATGCGCTTTACCTGCATCTGAATCCGCTGCAGGAAGCTCTGCAGCCCGAAGGTAATCACAATTTTTCTGGCTTACTGCCGAAAATAGAAACGATCTGTCGCTCACTTCCTGTTCCTGTCCTGGTCAAAGAAGTTGGCTGGGGTATCGACCTGGATATTGCTCGAAAACTGCTGGAAGTTGGAGTCGCTGGCATCGATGTCGCTGGAGCGGGAGGCACTTCCTGGGCGAAAGTTGAGATGTATCGCCAGCCTGACCTACTTCGAGCCCCTATTAACCAAGCCTTCAGCGATTGGGGAATTCCGACTGCTCAAAACCTCCTTCAATTGCGAGAACTTGAAGGAAATCCAATTATTTTTGCCTCAGGCGGCCTTCGAGATGGTGTGGACCTCGCGAAAGCGCTTGCGCTTGGTGCGAAACTTGGCGGCTTTGCCCGCAAGTTCTTAATTGCTGCTAATAGCGGTGAATCGGAATTGATCAATCAGATCGAAATGATCAAGGCGCAGCTGAAAACTGCCATGTTTGCTTGCGGGGTCGGCTCTCTCCCGGGATGGAATATCAGACACGTGGATGTCGCCGGGCTGTTATGAGCGACCTGGCCTGGTTAAAAGACCAGTTTGAAGTAAGTTTGAAGCAATTTGTCCTGGACCGTACACCTGAAAGTCTGCCGGGGCTCCGTGAAATGGTCAGCTATCACTTTGGCTGGAATGACCCTACTTCCACAACTGGCAAGCGCTTGCGCCCGATGCTCTTGCTCACCAGCAGTCAATTGTTTGGTCACCAGCCAATGGATTTGATGCCTGCTGCCGTGGCAATGGAAGTATTGCACAATTACACCCTCGTTCACGATGATATCGAAGACCAGGGTCAGACACGCTTTGGACGCGAGTGCCTCTGGCGGCGATATGGTCTTGCCCCGGCTCTGAACGTTGGCGACTTTCTGTCCGCGATGGCACACGACATCTTCCATGAAGTTTTGTCAACTGTTGACCTTGCGGATTTTGCCAAAGCCTATTCCGTTTTTCGCCAGGCCACTCTGGACGTTTTCCGAGGGCAGTATCTGGATATTTACTTTGAGACTGAAAAAATCGTGTCGGTTGACCAGTACCTTGAAATGATCCGCTTGAAAACCTCGCGCCTGATTTCAGCGTCCATGCGAATTGGGGCGATCCTGGCCGGAGCGGATGAGGCGGCTGATCGGTCCCTCGAGGAGATTGGAGAGCATGCTGGTCTGGCTTTTCAGATCCAGGATGATTACCTTGGCATCTGGGGTGACACCGCTGACACCGGTAAATCAAATCTGACAGATCTCACGACCCGTAAGAAGACCTTCCCAATTCTTCTGGGTCTGGCAGAGAGCCTCGCCTTCAAAGCTGCCTGGGAAACGAATCCGCAGATCACTCCGGACCTTGCAAGGCAGTTGGCTGGGATGTTATCTGAAGCCAGGATCGACGAGAAAACTAACGACGCGGTTCTCGAACACCTGCGTGTAATCGAAGAAGGCAAGGAACGCTTAGCTAATTCAAGTAACAATAACAGCACAGCTATGTGGGATTTGCTGAATTCTGCTTTTACGCCAACTTTCGCTTCGACTTTGAAGCCGAATGCTCCGACTTAGCACGCCAGCTCGCCACGATCAGCCCTAAACCAACCCAATAATAAGGCAAACCGAAGGTATCCAGACTGAAACCCTCCACGATGAGAGCGATGATCAGAAGTTGCCCTGCCAACCCCATTGCCCTGAAGAGCCCGGATTGTTTTCGCTTTTCCACGGCTTTTGCGTTGCGCCAATGAACCACCACCCAGGCAACAAAAACAGAAAACCCGACGATGCCGGTCTCTGCGAGCAGTCTGACCCACAAGTTTTTGGCATTAGGGATGAAACCGTCGTAGAGCAAGACCGAAAGAATTTCAGGCAGGCGGTAACCAAAACTGGGAAGTGTTTCGGGGAAGTAGTAACCAGCCACTCCTAAACCACTGCCAAAAAACGGATGATCAACAAAGACCTTGAAAGCTGACTGCCAATAGATGATTCTTTCAGCAAAACCAAGTCGGCTTGCCCAACCCATAATTCCATACTGCTTCAGCAGAGTAACATTAAATAGCTGCTCCATGCGAGGATCCAGCCGGCGCATGATCAAGCCAGCAGGAAATACTAAAAATAACAGGATCACCAAAAGGAGCAGCCAGAGCAAGAGTTTCACAAAGAAATGTTGTTTTTTGGTGCGCTTCATTCCTGTCGCTTTTTCCCGCCCTTCCAGCCGCCTGTTGATCACTGAATTCGCCAGACGGAACAGAAGGTATGTGAAGACTACGATTACCGATATCCATCCGATCCTGGAAAAACTGAGGAACAGACTAATAATGCCGCCCGCAAGCAGGATGGCTTCGTAGGGTATCTTTCCAAACAACCGCTTCCGGTAGACCGATTCATTGGATGCAGTGAAACCGAGCCAGAGGGGAATGTATAAAATGTTTAGCTGATGAGCCAGCCACGACGGTTCAAATGCCAGCCCTGTCGCCCGGCCGTCATATAACCTGCCGGACGCAGAAACAATTGACTGAAAAGCACGCAGGCTTTGGGGAAATGCTCCTGTGATTTGGTAGGTTACGTACTGCAGACCAACGGCAAGGATGATAACCATCCCACCCAGGTTGATCCAGTGCAGAGCACTGCGTATCTGTGCTTGGTCTTCCAAACAATAAATGGTGACAAGGTAGAAGCCGAACCCAATCAGTAGAGTTACCAACCCTTCTACAGCATTTCTCCAGATGGGTATCGTCCTAAAGCTCGGAACTTCTCTCAAAAATGCAAGTGCGATGGAAAAGATTGCGATCAAAAAGAAAACATAGAGTGGTTGAAATTGTCGGGGTAATGCGCCCCTCTTCAAAAAGTCAGGTAGTACCACGATTAGAATCAGTAAAACCATCGGTAAAAACGACAGTGGCGCAACCATCGTGCCGCCAAAAAGCTTTGAAAGCAGCGGAAAACTTGTGATCGGCAAAGCCACCAACAACAGCTTCCAACTTATGTCGGCAAGTGTTTCCCTGAATTTACTCACGTTCTGACTCTTTCGTCAGCAATTCATCAATAACCAGCGCAGATACCAAACCTGCCAGTGCCCCGGCAAGGATCAGTATCGTTCGTTGAAACGCGATTGGACGGTCCGGGATAGGAGCCGGTTGGTACTGGCTGACATTCAACTCGCCAGTCAGTCCCAAGCTCAGCGGACTTTCCTGCAAAATGATACGTTCAGTTTCACTAAAGAGTTGGTTAGTTTTTTCCTCTGTCAATGACTGGCAAAAAGGGAGTGTTTGCTTGGTGGTGTCTTCAATGCAGGCTGTCAGCATTGCCTGGCTGGCCTTGGCTTCCGAAAGGGCAAGTGCGTGCGAATAGGCCTCGTTCAAGCGTTCATATGCATTTTCAGCCCAGGTAGTGGCTATGAGAGCTGCCACTTCCGGGTCAGTATCTCTTACTTTGATCAGCGTGCTCATCAATTGCCGCTCGATCTTCGTTTTGCCGGTTAACTCAGTAGCTGTGTAGGTGAAGCCCTCATCAGCCAGGCTTTGCCTGACCCTCTCAACCACATCCGGATGGAACATGAGCGTGCCAACGAGGTCGACCTGTGAATCCACCATGATTTCCGTCACATTCGTACCCGTGACTACCTCCAGGTTAGTGGTCAGTTTCGAAATGGCTTCATATTTCGGGGGGAGAAAAAGGCTGAGAATCAGCCCCACTAAGGCACCAAGGAGCATCAGACCTGCCACACCAAGCCACTCAGTCGGCTTCGCATGAATAATCCTGGGTTTGAAATCTGTCTTTCCTGAGGGCTTTCCCGTTTTTTTCATCGATCGCTAACACTCCTGAGATTTTTGGTATTTTAACACTGCCATCGAGGAATGACAAACCCCTGCTTCTGCTGGTAAAATCCCAGCATGCTCACCTACTCAATTGACAAACCTTTAATCCACTGCGCGAATGTGCTTGGGGAATGCCCGCTCTGGGATCCTATCCGCGAAACGCTCTTTTGGATTGACATTGACCTGGGATTTCTTTATGAGTTTCAGTTAGAAAATTCTGACTTAAAAGTCCACAAAATCGGACAAAAACTCGGTTGCATCGCACTCACCGACACGAATCAGTTGCTGCTCGCGACTGAACTGGGTTTTGCCTTTTACCGTCCGGGAGATCCTCCCCCCAAAAACTTCCTGGAAATAATCCCCCGGGGCGTTGGCTGCATGTTCAACGACGGCAAAGTTTCACCAGATGGTGAATTTTGGGTTGGTTCAAAAGGTCCACGCGGTGCCGCCAAACTGTATCGCCTTTCGCACGAGCTAAGATGCGACATCCTTCTGGAGGATATATCGATATCCAATGGAATTGGCTGGAGCCTTGACCATAGGTTCTTTTTCCACACCGATTCTCTCGACCATTCCATCTACCGCTACAGCTTGCAGGGTAAAAAGCTAAACAACAAAGAAATCTTTTACACTACCCCGGAAGGAACGCCAGATGGGCTGACCATCGATGCCGATGGCAATCTTTGGGTCGCGATCTGGGATGGTGGGCGTGTTGTTCAAATATCCCCTGAGGGCAAAGAACTCGCGCAAATTCTTTTACCTGTTAGCCGCCCCACGTCGGTGGCATTTGGTGGACCTGACCTGCGTACGCTCTATATCACCAGTGCGCGCGTCGATCTCTCAGAGAACGAATTGAGCGCTCAACCTTATGCGGGAGCGCTGTTCTCAATTCAGATGCAAGTAGCAGGAATGCCAGTAAATCGCTTCAACCTACGCGCAAATTAGGAATATTAATAAATACTATTTCTAATCCTCTTCAACTTCACCAGTCTTTTCATTACGGAGACGGTCGTGCGTGTTTAGAATTCGTTTTCTCAGACGCAAGCTTACCGGGGTGACTTCCAGCAGTTCATCGGGTCCCAGGTATTCAATCATCTCATCCAGGCTCATCTGCCTTGGTGGATTTAGTCTTTCATCCAAATCCCGAATAGACTGGCGCATGTTGGTCAGGTGCT
>WOYI010296264.1_pt1 | contig 21060 bp, 15 predicted proteins | sample 6423411 | NCBI WGS metagenome assembly WOYI01 (sample SAMN13441803, study PRJNA592873) | oil field metagenome | biome: oil field; feature: oil-well bore; material: oil-contaminated soil; isolation source: oil-contaminated soil from oil-well borehole | place: Germany: Wietze | collected 2016-10-18 ... | reverse complement strand
CCCCCCCTGCGGAAATGTTCCACCTTAGCGTATTAGGGCAGCGCACAATCGATCACACAGACGCGGACGCGGCGGTTCTCCTCGACGGAGAGCGTCTGCCGTAAGCGATCTTCGAGTTCGGCTGCGCTACGCGGCTTCTTTCCTTCCTGGGGCAACGGCATGTCCTTGCCACCAAACCAGAACACCAGATAGATGCCGAAGCCATCGGCACCGGGGTCGCGGGTATAGCGTTCGATCAATTGTTCGTGGACCGCGCGCCAAAGATCAGAGTGGTTGTCCTTCTTGATTTCGATGGGCACATTGAAGCCCTGCGCGCCACCGAAGGAAACGCGGATGTCGGCGCGCTTGTCTTCGGCGTAATAGCCCTCCTTGATCGCATCGACGCCAAGCCGGCCAAGACGTTCGGCCAAGTCGGAGAGCAAGGTATCGCGGCAGGCGTTTTCGAGTTTCGGGCGCGCCGGCTTGTGGGTTTCGTCGTCGTCCCAGTACTGCCGATAGTCGTTGGTGCTGCCGTTGCGAATCTTATTGGCAAGCTCGCACAGGTAATCGTAGACCAGCGCCGCAAGGTCGGCAGCATTGGCCGGCTCGCGGTTGGCGAGGGTGCGACAGACTTCGGCGGCGTCGAGGTGGCGGAAGCTTGCCTTGCGCCCCGCGATGCGTTGCGCGTGGGCGGCATGCCGCAAGCGGTTGTGCCACGACGCCAGCTTTGGCAAGGCCAGCAGCCGTTCCAGTTGTCGCCGGGCGTCATCGCTGGGGTTGCCGCCAAGGGCGTCGATGAAGGCGCGCACTTCTTCAGCAGTCTGCATAGCCGGACTGACCCAGTGGGCGCCCATCGGTTGTTCTGGCGGGCTGCCCGGCGCCAGCAGTTCGATCAGCAGCGCCAGCGTCGATTCGGGCAGATTGTCGCTCCAGCGAGGGCGCCTTTCGCGATCACGCAGGAAACCGCCGAGATACGCAGCCAGGGTCTTGCTCTTGCCGAGGTGGGCGGCAAGAGGCGCCTCGTATTCCTGCGGTGCGATCACCAAGCCGCAGGCGAGCCAATAAACGCGCTGTGCCGCGCTCATGCTGCCCTGCGCCAGTCGCGCCGAAATGATGGCGGCCAAGGCCGGGCGGTCGAGATAGCTCAGTGCGCCCTTGAGCAGCGGGTCAAGTGCATTGGCCAGCAGTTGTTTCTTCGCGCGCAGCGGAAAGCCCTTGAGCAAGCCCGGCAAGGCAATACGCGCGACGGTAGCGTAATCGTCGTCGTAAGCGAGTTGCCAGATGCCGTGCAGATGCTCGTCTCCCTTGCGCAGTAGCGGCAGTGCGTAGGCGATGAGCACCTCGGCGACCAGATCGGGCCGTGCTCTGACCAAAGCGGTAAACCAGTCTGCTTCCTTTTCCGCTACCCAAGTGAGGCGAAAAGCCAGCAACTTGCGCAGCACCTTGTCGTCGAGATGCAACGCGGTTTCGGGATCGCTGCCGTAGAGTTCCTCCATGCCGGCCAGACAAGGCTGGCGGATGAAGTGCATGCGGCCCTGAGCTTCGAGGCCGACAATTTCGGCGACGCTTGGCAGGTCATTGCGGTCGAGTGAACGTCGGAAGCCGGCGTAGGCCGCTTCGATGAGTTCTTCATCGCCCCCGAGAAAATCGGCCAAGCGCTCGCGCGGTGTTTCGCCCTCGATATCGAGATTCTTGCGGAGATAAACCTGCGCCAGTTCGTGCAGGATTTGCGGGTGGGCACTGCCAGTGCGAATCGTTTCGAGATGCTCGCGGAAATGTTGGTGCCACCCCTCCTTCCGCTGTTCGCGATCTTTGTCCCGCTCGCGCTTTCTGGCTGCGTCTTTCTTGTGCCAATGGTCGATGCGTAGGGAGTTGAATCCTTCGAGATAGAATTCGAAATTTGGATGGTCAGCAAGCCATGGTCCAAGATAATCCAGAGCCTCCAGCGTCAGCCAGCCTTGCCCGCCTTGGCGGACGAGGTGCATTGCCGCCTGCTCGAAGAAATGCTGTGCCAGTGCTGCATTCGTTTCAATTGCTGCTTGTTCCAGATACCACGATGCGATGTCGACCGGTGGTTCCGTGCCGTAAAGGCGGTTTGCGCTGTCATACAGGCAGTAACGGACATTCTCCTGTCCAATGCAGCGGGTGGCGCCTTCGCACAATACCGCTTTGTAGCGCTCCGGCCGAGCCACAAGCCAGTTTGTCACTCTTGTTTGATATTCGCCGTCGATCCGGGGATCTTCATGCTCGTCCAGTCCGGCACCCAGCCAGTCATAAAGCCGGGCGTCGTCGACCGCGTCGCCATGAGTCTCCAGCGCACGGGCCAATAACTCTCCCGCCATACGGGCAATCTGGAAGTCGTCGAGCGCTTCCTTTGGTTTGCGGTCGTTGCGCGACAGGTGATCAAGGAGTATTGGCAGGGCATCGTCGGGCGTGGCCTCGCTCAGGCTGTGCCCCCAGAATCCGTGGTAACTCGCCAGTAGACGGGCCTGTTTTTGCGGACGCAGGTAGTCGAATATCTCCGTGGGCGGAATATGTTCCGGGTATAGCTCTTGCAGCAATAGGCCGAGTATTCGGTCGTCATCATCCGCCACCGTGCCGGCGAATACGTCTTTGGTAAGTGCCACGAGCTGCGCGGCGCGGCGTGCAGGGTCGCGCAATTGCACATCCACGGCGGCGCGGCGGATATGGAACGGATAGCTCGCCTCCCGCGCCACTGCATCGAGCAACGCATCGAGGTGCGTCAATTCGTCTGGTGCGGCGAGTTCGACCAATGGCAGACCATAACGCAGCGCATCCAGCGCGCAGTCGAGCAGGGCGAGATCGGCCTCCGAGCGCGACGGGCTGGCGAGCAGTTCCAGAAACACCGGCATCATGTCGGGCGTGGCCAACGCGCCGAAGGGCGCAGCGGTCCAGTCCTGAAAGCGAAAGCCGGCATAGCGCTCGGCTTCGGTTTTGAGGGCGGTCAGCACGCGGCGTTTGTCGTCCGTCGGGAAATCGCGCACGTCGCCGTAGAGCACGACGCCGAGCGGGTCGCGGCTGACGAGTTCACCGCGCGCGTTGCGGCAATGCACGGCCAGCCAGGCGGCCAGGCCGCGCAGGTCGGGCACGATGCCGCCGTCTTCACCGGCCATCAGCGCGACGACGCGGCCGAGCGGCAGGCCTTGCGTGTCGATCAGCGCCGCCAGATAGCGCGCGCCAAGAAATTCGGCGATGCTGCGATGGACGGGGATGCGCTGCTGTTCGCGTTCATCGCGCTGGAACAGTCCGCTTTGTAACGTCGCCGGCAAAGGCAATTCACGGGGGGCGGCGAGTTCGCGCCAAAGGGCGTGCTGCTCGTCCGCCGCGTCGTCGTCGAGGGCGAAGCCGGCGATGCCCGCGAGCAGATGCACGGCGCAAAGAAATCCAGCCGCGTCGAGCAAGGCGTTGGTTGACGGCGCGATGGCCCGCTTGGCGGCGCGATGTTCCGGGTTGGTTTCGCGTACCAACTGCTGGCAGGCGAGTTCATAGGTTTTGCGCCGACCATCGGGCCAGCTTTCGCCGACGGCGCGGGCCAGCAAGCTCAAGGTTTGCGGGTTGCGCAGCAGATTCGCCAGCCCGTGATGCTCGGCTTGGCGGACGAAGTCCGCCGGATCGGGTTTGCCGAATTTGCGGTCAAGCAGCAAGGCGATGTCGGTGGTGCTCAATGGGTCGAGATGCAGGACGGCGAGCGCACTGCCGGGGGCAGCTTCCAGCAGGGCGGCGCTGTCGCTGTCGCCGTACCAGTCGGCCTCGCGGCAGGAGAGGCGGAAGGGGGGGCGACTGAGGCGGTCGAGATGCTGGCGTACTTGGTACAGTGGCGTGCGACCATCGCCGCCGGCCGCGCGCATTTCGTCGAGGCCGTCGATGAACAGCGTTTTGCCGGCAAGCTGCGGGCTGGGGTCGAGGGCAGCGAAGGCGCGCGCCCGGAGGTAATGGCCGCCGGTGGCCGCCGCTTCCTGTTTGAAGGATTCAGTTTTTCCAGCGCCGGGATCGCCGAGCAGCACATAGGCCGGTGCGCCCCGGTAGTCGGCCAGCGGCCGGCTTTCGCGCGCCCCGGTTTTCTCGTCGCGCGTCGTGCAGGTGCGCGGCACCAGCAAGTCAGGATCGACGGCCTGATTCAAAACCAGTGCTCCGCAGGATAGGAGAGAAACTCGGCCAGCGGGATGCCGCCGTCGCCGATCAGCAGGCGGCGGCAGTCGCCGAAGCTTTTCGCGAAGGCATCCATGCCTGCAAGCTTGTTCGGCACGCTGCCGCTTTTGACTCCGATGGCGACCAGCCGTTGGTCGCGTTCGAGCACGAAATCCACTTCGTGGGTGCCGTCGCGCCAATAATAGAAGTGACATTCCGGCGTGGCCGTGTTGTGCAAATGTGCACCTACCGCGCTTTCCACCATGCGGCCCCGATAGCTGCGGTCGGCCTGTGCCTCGCTCTTGTTGTAGCCGAAGCCGGCCGACATCAAGGCCATGTTCAGCACGTTCAGCTTGGGTGACGAGGCACGGCGGCGATGATGCTGGCCGGCGTATTTCTGCAAGCCCCGGATCAATCCGGCGCTGCCCAGCAGATCAAGGTAGTGGGCCAGCGTCACGGTGTTTCCCGCATCCTGCAATTGACCCATCATCTTCGTGTAAGACAGCTCCTGCGCGGAATAGCGGCAGCCGAGATGGAACAACTAGCGCAGCAACGCGGGTTTGTCGACCCGTGTCATCATCAGGATGTCCTTCTCAATGCTCGGCTCGATCAGGCCGGTGTTGACGTAGTTGCGCCAGCGCGGTTCGTCGCGGATCAACGGCGCGCTGCCAGGGTAGCCGCCGAAGTAGAGATAGTCTTCGAGGTCGAAATCGAAGGCGTCGGCCATTTCGCGGAACGACCAGTGCGTGAGCGGGATGGTTTCGTAACGGCCAGTGAGGCTTTCGCTCATGCCCTGCCGCATCAGCAGCGGCGAAGAGCCGAGCAGAACGACGTGCAGCGCCAGTCCTTCGGCGCGATCGGCATCCCACAATTCTTTCACGGTGTCCGACCAGCGCGGAATCTTCTGGATTTCGTCGAGGATAAGAATGTGGCCATTCGCGCTTCCCTGCGCCGCTATTCGCTGCCAGGTTTCGATCAGCCAAGCGCTGTCACGGGGCGCCGCAGCTTGGCGTCCGGTAGGTGCATAACTCAGATCGGCGCCCGACAAGGAAGAATCATCCGGAGCATCCACGGCGACAAAGGAATAGCGTTGCAGTGGATAGGTTGCCAGCACCCCGCGCACCAATGTCGTCTTGCCAACCTGGCGTGGACCAGCGACAACGATTAGGAATCGCGGCGGCTGACGCAGACGCTCTTGCAGCGTTTCGGTCTCAGGGCGTTGGTAGGATGGAGTCATCGAATTTACAGCTTTGAGTAAAATTACTCATTATGATAAACGAGCGATGATGCAATATCAATCAATGAGTTGTAGGTTTTCTTGATCAATACTTAAATGACTTCTCAGAGGCGGTCAGGGTAGGAGATTGAGAATACAGTTGTTCGGTGTCCGCCCCTCGGCAATGGCAGGTATCAAACTTGTAGCTGACATCGCTCGTTCAAAATCGCACGACAGCTTTGGCCGAACAGGAAACGATCGCCGAATATGGTTTGAACTTCCGCTCTTGGCCGATAGGCGACAATCCGCATCTTCACTGCAAGATAGTCGCTCCGCTTACTGCGACGTATAACGATAAATCAATCATGGAATTTGGATACCCAAAAAGCCTTGCAATAAAAATCGCCCAGCTCTACGCGTGACGCGTATGGTTTTGTCTTTATCGCCGTATCACCAGCGCCGACTTTTTCATCGATGTTTAAGCTCTACCGAGAACCTGATGCAAAGTTTTCAAAACGTGTGTATTCACCGATGAATGTCATGCGTGCTGTGCCCACGGGGCCGTTACGGTGCTTGCCGATAATGACTTCTGCGGTTCCTTTATCTTGCGTGTCCGGTTTGTAATATTCTTCCCGGTACATCATCATGATGATGTCGGCATCCTGTTCAATGGCGCCGGATTCACGCAAATCGCTCATCAGGGGCCGCTTGTCGGTACGTTCTTCCACTTTGCGTGACAACTGCGATAGCGCGATGATGGGCACTTGCAGCTCTTTTGCCAGCGCCTTGATGGAGCGCGAAATTTCTGAAATCTCCGTTGCCCGATTTTCGCCATAACCATTCGAGCTCATGAGTTGCAGATAGTCGATCACAATCAAGCCGAGCTTGCCGAATTGACGATGCAAGCGCCGTGCACGGGCACGCAGGTCGGTTGAATTGATTGCGCCGGTTTCGTCGATATGAATCGGCGCTTCATGCAGCTTGCCTAGTGCTACCGTCATGCGGTCCCATTCGTCATCGGTCAGGCGGCCGGTGCGCAGCTTGCCTTGATCAATGCGACCCACTGACGAAAGAAACCGCGTCGCCAGCTGCGGACCGGACATTTCCAGACTGAAAATCGCGACCGGCTGACGCAATTCAACGCCCACGTGTTCGGCAATATTCAGCGCAAAGGCGGTTTTCCCCATGGAGGGGCGGCCTGCCACCACAATCATATCGCCTGGCTGCAAGCCGGATGTCATGCGATCAATATCGACAAATCCTGTTGGCACGCCGGTGATGTCAGACTGGCTGTCGCGTGCAAGCAATGCTTCCATACGCTCAACGACTTCACCCAGCAACGGTTGAATCTGCACAAACCCGCCGCTGTCGCGATTGCCTGTTTCGGCAATTTCCAGAATGCGACGCTCCGCTTCATCCAGTAACTGTTTGACATCGCGACCGGCCGGGTTTAATGCATGGCCAGCAATTTCATCGCCGACAGTGACAAGTTGCCGCAAAATCGCGCGCTCGCGCACGATTTCAGCATAGCGTCGCACATTGGCGGCCGATGGCGTGGCGTTCGCGATTTCAGCAAGGTAGGCCAAGCCCCCGGTCTGATCAATCTCATTCGATTGTTCGATCGATTCATACACCGTGACGACATCCGCCGGGCGGCCACGCTGGATTAGTTTGCCAATATGCCGAAAAATCCGCCGATGATCGTCGCGGTAAAAATCGGTTTCACGCACCACATCGGCAATACGATCCCACGCCGGATTATCAATCAGTAGCCCCCCAATCAAGGATTGCTCCGCCTCGATAGAGTGCGGTGGCAATTTGAGCGCAGCAACCTGCGCATCGAGTACGGGCGAAGGATTAAAAGAACGAATATTGGCCATGGCTATCTCCGCAATGAAGCAGCGAGTCTACTCCGCGCAACGCTGCCTGATAAGTGGATAAGTTGTGGAAATCGTGGGGATAGACTGTGGAAATCAAGTGGATAAGACGCACGCACTGCAATAAAAAACGAGCCGCCCCGAAAGTCGAGGACAGCTCGTTTTTAAGTGCCGTCAATCTACGCCAAATGGCGTAAATAAAGCAAAGCGCTACAGCTGGCCAATAATTTAGCCAAACTGCGGGTTAATGTTCGCCCAGCACAGATACCGTAATGGTTGCAATGACATCGGTATGCAGCGAGATTTCAATGGGCGAATCGCCGATCGCCTTGAGCGGGCCGTCTGGCAGGCGAATCGCTGAACGCTCAACCGTCAGACCCTGTGCCAGTAACGCATCGGCAATATCGATATTGGTGACTGAGCCAAATAAGCGACCATCCATCCCGGTCTTGCGTGTAATTTGCAGCATCAGGCCATCGAGCTTGGCGGCTTGCGCTTGCGCTGAGGCCAGGCGTTCTTGTTGCGCGGCCTCAAGCTCTGCACGCTTGGCTTCGAACACCTTGCGATTGGCTTCCGTAGCGCGTTTAGCCTTGCCTTGTGGAATTAAATAATTGCGAGCGTAACCGTCTTTGACCTTGACTTCATCACCCAGGTTGCCGAGATTGACCACTTTTTCCATCAAAATAATTTGCATTGTTTTCTCCTCGCTTACTGGTGCAGATCAGTAAAAGGCATCAAGGCTAAAAAGCGCGCACGCTTGATAGCAGTTGATAACTGACGTTGATAGCCCGTTTTAGTACCAGTAATGCGGGCTGGCATGATGCGTGCGTTTTCAGCAATAAAGTCTTTGAGGATTTCAACATCTTTGTAGTCGACTTCCTCAATTTTCTCTACCGTGAAGCGGCAGAATTTGCGTCGTTTAAACATGCTACGGCCTTTTTCGCCCTTGCCTCCTTTTGCAGCCAGCTTACCTTTTGGTTTAAATGCCATTTTTATTTCCTTCCACGAATTCAATTGTATTTACATGCAGTATCGGCATACGCCGCTTAAGACTGCGTGCCGCTAAAAATCCACTCACCTTCAGCTCGTCACCTGGCTTGATGGTTGCCAGCAATTGCGCCTGACTGCCTATTGCCACACAATTCATCTCACAGTGCACCTTGCGCTCGACTTCCGACTCCATTTGGATCGATTCGTGCGCCAGGCTAAATTCAAGTACCGGAATGCCTGCGGGGGTGCGACGCAAAGCGCCACGTTCCTGCAGATAACCCGATAACTGCGCTAGATTGATGGACAATGCAGGGGTCTAGTCACTGTCAAACACCGCTCAAGCGGCGGCAGGTGCCTCAGTTGCTTCTGCAGCAGGAGCTGGAGCAGCAACCGCATCGCCTTGGCTAGATGAACGAGATTTCTCTTCTTTCATCATGGGCGAAGGGGTCGTGACAGCTTTGCGCGTTTTGATGGTTAGATGACGCAGCACGGCATCATTAAATTTGAATGAGCTTTCCAGTTCGGCCAAGGCTTCACCATCGCATTCAATGTTCATCAGCACATAGTGCGCCTTATGAACCTTCTGGATTGGGTAAGCCATTTGACGGCGGCCCCAGTCTTCAAGACGGTGGATGATGCCGGAACGGGCAGTAACAAGCGCTTTGTAGCGCTCAATCATTGCCGGTACTTGCTCGGACTGGTCTGGATGAACAATAAAAACAATTTCGTAATGTCGCATGCAATCTCCTTGTGGTTAAGTGATAGCCCCCCCGCATGCGTAACGGGTGGAGCAAGGTCAGCCCTGCACTATAGCAAGCAAAGCACTCGGGGGCAAGAACAGAAAGAGTGCGCCCTTCTTGAATATTGACTAGAATTATCAGCATGCTCGATAGACGCTCTCAATCACTACTCAAGACTCTGATCGAAAACTATATTGCCGATGGTCAGCCGGTCGGCTCGCGCACATTGGCAAAACGCTCCAACCTTGAGCTGTCTCCTGCCACCATCCGCAATGTCATGTCAGACTTAGAAGAAATGGGCTTTATCACCAGCCCACACACCTCGGCTGGGCGGATTCCTACCTCTTTAGGCTATCGGCTGTTTATCGATTCTCTCTTGACGGTACAGCCGCTCACTGACGCCGATTTATCCGAAATTCAAGGTGCCGTGCAGCCAGACCAACCGCAACGGATGATCAGTCAGGCTTCGCACCTGCTCTCGCAATTGACCTCTTTCGCCGGAGTAGTTGTTGTGCCACGTCGTCAGCAACCTCGCATCCGTCAAATCGACTTCCTCAGTCTTTCGGAAAAACGGATTTTGCTCATCATCGTGACCGAGAGTGGTGACGTACAGAACCGCATCCTGTTCACGCAACGCAACCACACGCCTTCCGAGCTTGTTTTTGCTGCCAATTACCTTAACCAGAATTGCGTTGGCTTGGAATTCAACCAAATCCGCTCACGCGTCGTCGAAGAACTAAACCAGCTGCGCGCTGATATGTCAGACCTCATGGCCGCAGCCCTGGATGCGGGCAACCAAGTGATGGCCGATACTGCAGCTCACTATGTCATCAGTGGCGAAAGAAATCTACTTGATGTCGAAGATCTGGCTTCCAATATGACCCGAATACGCCGCCTGTTTGATTTGTTCGAACAAAAAACACACCTGGCGCAATTGTTGGCGCTATCGGACGATGCCGAAGGCGTGCAAGTTTTCATCGGTAATGAATCGGGCATTGCTCCGCTTGATGAATGCAGCGTGGTGGCCGCGCCCTATGAGGTGGATGGCCATGTCGTTGGCTCGATCGGTGTCATAGGCCCTACGCGCATGGCCTATGAGCGGGTAATTCCGATTGTGGATATCACGGCAAAACTCCTTTCTTCGGCATTTTCTGCCCACTGATCCACCGCGCGATGCCCCGCTACGCTGCTGAACCTGCGCACCACCATGGTAACGCCCCCCACACAGCCATTGTTCTGGTTAATCTGGGTACGCCCGATATGCCGACCGCGTCGGCTTTGCGTCGTTATCTCAAACAATTTTTGTGGGATCCGCGCGTGGTCGAAATCCCGCGCGCCATTTGGTGGCTGATTCTGAACGGCATCATTCTTAACTTGCGCCCGGCAAAATCAGCCGCGAAATACGCAAAAATATGGATGGCCGAAGGATCTCCGCTGCGTGTCCACACTGAACGGCAAGCCAAGCTGCTCAAGGGCTTGCTTGGCCAGCAGGGGCATACGAATATCGAAATCGTCTGGGCGATGCGTTATGGCAATCCTTCGATTAGCCACACGCTGGATCAGCTCAAGCAAAAAGGGGTTGAGCGGGTGCTCATTTTTCCGCTGTATCCACAATATGCCGCCAGCACCACCGCTAGCGTGATGGATGACGTGGCGAACTGGGTAAAGCGTATTCGCAACCCGCCAGAGCTACGCTTCATCAAGCAATACCCTGATCATCCCGGTTACATTACAGCGCTCGCCGCGAGCGTTCGCGAACACTGGATGAGGCATGGGCGCGGAGAACGCCTGGTCATCAGCTTCCATGGCCTGCCCCAACGTTCACTTTTACTGGGGGACCCGTATTTTTGCCTGTGCCAAAAAACCGGACGTCTGCTGGCAGAAGCGCTTGGGCTTACTGCCGGCGACTATCTCATCACCTTTCAATCGCGCTTTGGCAAAGCCAAGTGGCTTCAACCCTATACCCAGCCGACACTGGAAAAACTCGCACGGGACGGCGTAGCTCGTGTCGATGTCATCTGCCCGGGCTTTGTTGCCGATTGCCTGGAAACACTGGAAGAAATTGCCATGGAATGCAAAGAGGCCTTTTTAGCATCGGGAGGTAAGGTATTTACCTACATCCCCTGCATGAACGAACGCGCGGACTGGATTGCAGCGCTGAGTAATATCGCCACAAACCATCTGGCGGGCTGGCCTTTATCTGCTGAGGCAGATGCAGCATCTTTCGCTCGGGCCAAACAACTCGGTGCGACAAACTGAAGTAATCAACCCAAGCACCTGGCAAAAACATCCGACTAAAGCACTCTGCTCTCGCCGAAAAAATTCTTTCCCGACCTTTACTTTCCCGACCCTTTCCCTGCTCCTACCTTAAAACGCACAGGGGCTAGGTATAATTCTGCCTTTCGCCTTCAATCAACACAAATCACCCGGCCATGCAGGAAAAATATCAACCGACTGAAATTGAACAATCTTCCCAGGCCTTCTGGAATACCGCCCAAAGCTTTCACGCGACCGAGGATGCGGATAAGCCCAAATACTATTGTCTGTCAATGTTTCCTTACCCCTCGGGCAAGCTGCACATGGGCCATGTGCGCAACTACACCCTGGGCGACGTGCTCTCACGGCATTACCGCATGCGCGGTTATAACGTGCTGCAGCCGATGGGTTGGGATGCATTCGGGTTACCTGCCGAAAATGCAGCTATGCAAAACAACGTGCCCCCTGCCCAATGGACAAATGACAACATTGCCTACATGAAAAAGCAGTTGCAATCCCTGGGCTTTGCCATTGACTGGTCACGGGAGCTAGCGACCTGCCAGCCTGAATACTACCAATGGAACCAATGGCTGTTTTTGCGCATGCTGGAAAAAGGCATTGCCTATAAAAAAACGCAGATCGTCAATTGGGATCCGGTTGATCAAACCGTGCTGGCCAATGAACAGGTGATCGACGGCCGTGGCTGGCGTACAGGTGCAGTCGTTGAAAAACGCGAAATCCCCGGTTACTACCTGGCCATTACCCGCTATGCGGATGAGCTTTTGTCCTCACTGGATACCTTGCCCGGCTGGCCCGAGCGCGTTAAAACCATGCAGGCCAACTGGATAGGCAAAAGCACCGGTGTGCGATTTGCGTTTCCCTACACGCTGGACGGCAAGCAAGAAAATTTGTGGGTATACACCACGCGTGCGGACACGGTCATGGGCGTGACATTTTGCACGGTGGCAGCAGAACACCCCTTAGCCACCCATGCGGCCAAAAACAATCCGGCCTTGGCCGCTTTTATTGATGAGTGCCAACACGGCTCTGTCATGGAAGCCGATATGGCCACCATGGAAAAAAAAGGCATGCCCACCGGGCTGTTTGTAACGCACCCACTCTCCGGCGAGCAACTAGCCGTCTGGGTGGGTAATTACGTCTTGATGAATTATGGCGATGGCGCGGTGATGGCTGTGCCGGCACATGACGAGCGCGACTTTGCGTTTGCCAAAAAATATAACCTGCCGATCAAACCTGTAGTTGCCATTGAGGGCGAAACATTTTCTCTCGATGCCTGGCAAGACTGGTATGCCGATAAACAACGCGGGCGCTGCATTAATTCAGGCAAATACGATGGCCTGCCGTTTGCAGAAGCGGTCACCGCCATTGCTGCGGATCTCAAAACAAAAAACCTGGGCGACACGCAAGTGCACTATCGCTTGCGCGACTGGGGTGTCTCACGGCAGCGTTACTGGGGGTGCCCTATTCCGCTGATTCATTGCGATGCCTGCGGCACCGTGCCTGTGCCGGACGATCAGTTACCGGTGAAATTGCCCACCGATTGCGTACCGGATGGTTCAGGCAATCCGCTTGCCAAACGCGCTGATTTCGTCAACTGCGCTTGCCCCAAATGCGGCCAACCCGCACGGCGTGAAACAGACACCATGGATACCTTTGTGGATTCCTCCTGGTATTACGCGCGCTACTGCGCAGCGGATAACACCACAGCCATGGTGGATGAGCGAACGAATCACTGGATGCCGGTTGACCAATACATCGGCGGGATAGAACACGCGATTCTGCATTTGCTGTACTCGCGGTTCTGGACCAAAGTCATGCGCGATCTTGATCTGATTAGCTACGACGAACCCTTCGCTAACTTGCTCACGCAAGGCATGGTGCTCAACCATATTTTTTCGCGACGCACAGCGCAAGGCGGCATCACCTACTTTGCTCCTGAAGAGCTTGATTTGATCAAGGATGACGCAGGTCGCATCACGGGTGCCACAGCCAAAGCGGATGGTCAGGCGGTCGACTATCAAGGCATCGGCACGATGTCCAAATCCAAACGCAATGGCGTGGACCCGCAATCGCTGATTGAAACTTACGGCGCGGATACCGCACGATTTTTCATGATGTTTGCCGCCCCGCCCGAGCAAACGCTGGAATGGGCAGATTCGGGTGTTGAAGGCGCATTTCGCTTTCTGCGCCGCTTGTGGGCGCTGGGACACGGTCTCAAGAACCGCCTTCGCCATGGGGCACCCATGCCAGAAACCCTGCCCGAACCTGTTGCAGCGTTGCGCCGCGAAATACACTTGCTGTTGCGCCAGGCCAATTATGACTTTACCAAGCATCAGTTCAATACCGTCGCCTCCAGCGCAATGAAAATGTTGAACAGCCTGGAAAAAGGGGTGCAAGAGTTTGCCAGCGAATCTGCCAACAACACAAATGGCATGGTTGTCATCACTGAATGCGTGAGCATTCTATTGCGCCTGCTCTCGCCGTTGACGCCACACATTTGTCACACCCTCTGGCGCGAACTCGGCTATGGCAAGGACATTCTCGCCGCCCCGTGGCCCGAGCCGCTGGAGACTGCGTTGACACAAGATGAAATCGAGCTGGTGCTACAAATCAATGGCAAGCATCGCGGCAGCCTGCGCATGAAAGTCGGCGCTGACAAGACGGCGATTGAAGTGGCTGCACTGGCTTCAGAAGCCGCGCAAAAGCACATGGCAGGCAACCCGGCGAAAAAAGTCATTGTCGTTCCCGGCCGTCTGGTCAATATTGTTGTCTAAATTGTCTTAAGAGGAGTCACCTGTGCGCGCTATCAAACTTGCCACCCAGCTGTTCGTCACCTTCGGCTTAGTCGGTCTGCTAGCTGCCTGTGGCTTTCAGTTGCGCGGTAATTACGCTTTGCCGTTTCAAACCATGAGCATTGCCCTGGCGCCCAGCTCGGAGCTTTACGCGCAACTCAAACGCAGCATTGAAGCCTCATCCCCCACGCGTATCGTTGATGATCCCAAAGATGCCGAAGCTAACCTGATCGTACTGGGCGACCGCAATGAAAAAGTCATTCTCACGTTGAACTCCGCCGGACGTGCGCGCGAATATGATTTAGTGCGCACGTTTTCTTTCAAGGTAAGCAGCGCAAATAATACCGACTACATTCCACCGAGCCAGATCGTTTTGCGTCGCGACATGACTTTCAATGATGATCTGGTGCTTTCCAAAGAGTCAGAAGAAGCGCTTCTCTGGCGCGACATACAAAGTGATCTGATACAGCAGCTGTTACGTCGGCTGGCCTCCGCCAAGCCCAAGGCAGCAAGTGAATCTGGCAATGCAACTGCGCCCTGAGCAACTCGGCGCGCACCTCGATAAGCCGTTAGCGTCACTGTATTTACTCCACGGTGACGAACCGCTGCTGGTCATTGAAGCGGCCGATGCCATTCGCCTCGCCGCACGTCGCCAAGGCTTTGCCGAACGCGAAGTGATTGTGGCAGGCACCGGTTTTCGCTGGGACGACCTCTTTTTAGCAGCAGGCAACTTATCGCTGTTTGGCGAAACCAAGCTCATTGATCTGCGTATTCCCTCAGGCAAACCGGGACGTGAAGGCAGCGAGGCGTTGCAGCGTTACTGCCAAACACTCGGCTCGGGAACAGTGACCTTGATTACGCTTCCCGAACTTGACTGGCAAGCAAAAAAAGCCGCATGGGTCACCGCGCTCAGCCAGGCAGGCGTCGCGCTTGAATGCAATGCCCCGCCCTTGGTACGGCTGCCACAGTGGCTGGCCGAGCGCCTGGCGCGCCAGAAACAAACCGCATCACGCGCCGGGCTGGAATTCATCGCCGCGCATGTTGAAGGCAATTTGCTCGCCGCACACCAGGAAATTCAAAAGCTCGGTCTGCTCTATCCCGCCGGGGAAGTTTCACTCGCGCAGATAGAAGCAGCGGTATTGAATGTCGCCCGCTATGATGTCTCTGACCTGCGCGATGCGCTCAAAAATCGCGATACCGTGCGCGCCGTGCGCACGCTGGAAGGCTTGCAAGCAGAAGGCGCTGCGCCACCCTTGGTGTTGTGGGCGCTGGCCAGTGAAGCACGTACCGCACAAAACCGCCCGGCCCTCTTGCATGCAGCAAAAATTGACCGCATGATTAAGGGGCTTGCCACCGGCGACCTGTGGAATGAATTTTTACAACTCGCCTTACGTTTGACCCGGCCAAGGAAACTCTCATGACGCTCAAAGACACTCTACTGCATATCGGCCAAGCCGCGCGTGATGCCTCGCACGCCGTCGCCCGCGCTTCGACCCGCGTGAAAAATACCGCCCTGCTCGCCATGGCAAGCGCGATTCGTGCACAGCGCGCCGAACTGCTGGCTGCGAATGCCGCCGACCTTGCTGCAGCAAAAGCAGAAGGGCTGGATGCCGCAATGATGGATCGCTTGACACTCAGCGAAAAAGGCATCGAAGCCATGGCCCAAGGGCTGGAACAAGTCGCCGCGTTGCCTGACCCGGTCGGTGAAATCAGCGACATGAGGCGCCGCCCCTCCGGCATACAAGTGGGAAAAATGCGCGTGCCGCTGGGCGTTGTCGGCATCATTTATGAAGCGCGCCCGAACGTCACGGCAGACGCCGCCGCGCTGTGCCTTAAATCCGGCAATGCCGCGATTTTGCGTGGCGGTAAGGAAGCCATGCGCAGCAATCAGGCCATTGCCGTTTGCGTGAAACAAGGACTGGTCGCCGCAGGCTTGCCAGAAACAGCAATACAGGTGATCGACACGACTGATCGCGCTGCGGTGGGTTATCTCATAACCATGCCGGAATTTGTCGATGTCATCGTGCCGCGCGGCGGCAAAGGCTTGATCGAGCGCATCTCGCAAGAAGCACACGTGCCAGTCATCAAACATCTCGATGGCAATTGCCATGTGTATGTTGATAGCGCCGCCGACCCGGAAAAAGCACTCGCTATTGTTGAAAATTCCAAAACGCAGCGGCTGGGCACATGCAATACCGCAGAATCCTTGCTCATCGCCCGCCCGATTGCGGCAAGCTTATTGCCGAAAATCGCGGCGATGCTCACCGCACGCGGCATCGAAATTCGTGGCTGTGACGAAACACGTGCACTGGTGAAAGAAGCCAAGCCGGCGAGCGAGGAAGATTACGCCACCGAATATCTCGCAGCGATTATCTCGTGCAAAGTGGTGGCCGATATTGATGAGGCGATCGCTCACATCAACAAATACTCATCAGCGCACACCGAAGCCATCGTCACTGAAAACTACACCACGGCACTGCGTTTTTTGCGCGAAGTGGATTCCGCTTCGGTCATGGTGAACGCCTCAACGCGCTTTGCCGATGGCTTTGAATATGGCCTGGGTGCCGAGATCGGTATATCCACCGACAAGTTTCACGCCCGCGGGCCGGTGGGCCTGGAAGGACTCACCTCGCAAAAGTGGATCGTGCTGGGGAATGGCGAAGTACGCGGGTAAATCCATCTGATGGATTGATGAGGGTTACGCCGCCAAAGTAGCATTACTTCGCGGCGTATCACCAGCGCCGAGTTTTTGAAAAAACGACTCGAAAAAACAACGCTTGTCTCATCCAATCAGTGCATGACTAATTATCGCGACCGATAGACCGAAACTTTGTCAAACAACGCGGGCACTGTTACTAACACCGAAGAGGGAATGGTCACGAGGTTCAATCATCCCGCTTCAATCCAGTTTTACGAAGCATAAAACCTTTCATTCCACGATTTTTACTTTCGTCCCCGCCTTGACTACGCCATCAGGATAAGCGCCATTCATCAAGCGCAATTGCGCTTCCGGATGCGGCAGCGTGGTGGCAGACCGCTTGACCAGCTGAGCAAAGCCGCCTTGCGGGAATGCGGCCAGGCGAATCTTCCAGGGGCGGGCCAGAGAGCGATCTTTATCGCTGATGGCACGAAAGGTTTTTTCTGCCGCGAGCAGTGTTTCACGTTCGCGTCGCAAGGCATCTGCACTCTTGGCGACATGCAGAAAAAGATAGGTGTGTTTTTCTGGCCCGGTAAGCAATGTGACATCGACTTGTTGCAACACGTCTTGCCCGCCTTCTTTTACGCGGGCCGTGCCAACAAACGTGGTCGCAGCAAAACCATTGATGGTTGCTTGCGCTGTGCGCCCGTTGATGGGGTTGAAAATCGTGCGCAAAATATCTGCGTGCGTTGCTCCCGCATCTGCTGGCACGGTACGCATGATCAATGCTGCATCGGCTGCGCCATTCGTCATGATGAGCGCTTCCGATGTATTTTTTATCCGCCAGCCGGTAGGTGCGGTGAGCGCAAAGCCCATGGGTTCGTGAAAAAACTGCTGGCCACGGATGACGCCCTCTTCGCGGCTCTCACCAAAGGGAATGCCATCAATCGCCTTGAGGTAGCGCTCGCGTCCGTTTTCCGCTTTTGGTTCTTGATGCAGCAAGGCTGTTTGGCGGATGTCTTCCAGCCGCTTGTCGTTGCTCGGGTGCGAGGCTAGCCAATCGGTGCGCGGTGGCGGTATGCGGCCCTCGCTACGTGCGGTGTCGGCGGCAAACTGTTCCTGATTTTTAAGCATGCGAATGACATCAATCATGCACGCGGAATCATAATGATTGCGGGTAAGGTATTCGGCACCCAATTGGTCGGCTTGTGATTCCTGCTCGCGGCTATAAGAAGCGATATATCCCGCGGCAGTGATCTGCGACACCTGATTGGTCAGATCCCCTGCCCCGCCATAACCTTTGCTCTCCAGTACGGCACCGAGCACATTCGCCAGCAGCACACCCACACCGGCAGCCTGCTGACGCGTGGCGCGTTGCGAAGCATGGCGTGCAGTCACATGGCCGATTTCATGCCCCAGCACTCCGGCTAGCTCGGCTTCATCATCAAGATAAGCGAGAATGCCGCGCGTGATATAGACATACCCGCCGGGCAAGGCAAAGGCATTGACCTCGGGGCTGTCTAGCACCGTAAAGTGCCATTCGAGCGTGCCCCGGTGCGAGGCTTTGGCCAGCTTTTGCCCCACGCTATTAACGTAGTCTTGAAGTGATGGATTCTCCAGCGCACGATATTCTTTCAGCACGTCCTGGTGCGCTTTTTGCCCCGCTTGCAGCTCGCTGCGCTCATCCATCACCGTGCGTTCATATTGCCCTGTCACGGGGTTGCGCACGTTGGCGCAGGAAGTCAAAAAAACTAAAGTAACAACAAAAAAACAAAACCGGAATTTCATTTCACCTCACCGCAAAAATGCATAAAACCATAAAACATTACGCCGACAAAAGCTGACGCAGCACAAACGGCAGAATACCGCCATGCCGATAGTAATCGACCTCAATCGGTGTATCGATCCGCAAGCGGAGTGCGATGCGCCGCGTTGTGCCATTCAATTGACGAACCACCAGGGTCACCTCTTGCTGCGGCTGTATATCGCCGTCCAATCCTTCGAGGTCAAAAATCTCGTTGCCAATAATCCCCAACGCTTCGGCTGATTCCGTACCAAGAAATTGCAATGGCAAGACGCCCATACCAATAAGATTGGCGCGATGGATGCGCTCAAAGCTACGGGCGATGACGGCTTTAACACCGAGCAGTTGCGTGCCCTTCGCTGCCCAGTCGCGGGATGAGCCAGTGCCATACTCTTCGCCGGCAAAAATAACCGTGGGTATGCCGTCCGCCATGTAGCGCATGGCGGCATCAAAAATGAACACTTGCTCAGCCGAGGGTTGATGCAGCGTCAAGCCGCCTTCCACGCGCGCGCCATCAGCCTTGGGCGGCAGCATCAGATTCTTGATGCGCACATTGGCGAAGGTACCGCGCACCATCACATCGTGGTTGCCGCGCCGCGAGCCATACGAATTAAAGTCGGCGCTGGTGACACGGTGATTCAGCAACCATTGCCCGGCAGGAGACGCTGCGCTGATCGAACCGGCAGGCGAGATGTGATCGGTTGTTACCGAATCGCCAAAAATAGCCAGTGCGCGCGCATTGCGCAGCACAGGCGGGGCCACGGGCGACATGCCGAAGTTGTTAAAGAATGGCGGCCTGGCGATGTAGGTCGACGTGGGCCACGCATACACCTGCCCGGTGCTGGAATTAATCGCATTCCATAACACATGATCTTTCGTGAGGTCAGCATACAGTCGGCGAAAAGTGGCTGGATTCATCGCCGTTTGCATGCAGGCTTCAATCTCGTGGCTGGATGGCCAGAGGTCACGCAGCCAGACAGCCTCACCATTTTTCCCATAACCAATGGGCTCGGTCAGCGGGTCTTTCTGCATTGTGCCGAGCAGCGCATACAACACAACCAGTGGTGGCGAAGCCAGAAAGTTAGCGCGGATGTTGGGATGAATACGCGCTTCAAAGTTGCGGTTGCCGGATAACACCGCCGCACCAATCAGATCGTTCTTTACTACTGCATCTTCTATCGGCATCGCCAGAGGCCCGGAATTACCAATGCAGGTGGTGCAGCCATAGCCTGCCACGTTAAAACCCAGCTGTTCGAGATACGGCAACAAGCCGGACTGCGTCAGATATTCAGTAACAACACGCGAGCCGGGGGCAAGCGATGTCTTGACGTGCGGGCCGACATGCAAGCCACGCTCCACCGCTTTTTTGGCCAGCAAACCAGCAGCGATCATCACGCTGGGGTTGGAAGTATTGGTGCAAGAAGTAATGGCCGCAATCAGCACGTCACCATTGCCCACGTCCAGCCCATCCTGACTTTTAAAGCGCTTTGCCAAATCCACGGGGTTGCGCGCAAACCCATTGTCTGCCGCCGGTTTGGCAAACGTTTCGGCAAACGCCGTTTTAGCCTGGCTTAGCGGAATTCTATCCTGCGGCCGCTTGGGGCCCGCCAGCGCGGGCACAACACTGGCCAAGTCCAGACTCAGCGTGGATGAATAATCAATGTCGCCGCGCTTGGGGATACCGAACAATCCCTGCGCCTTGAAATAGTTTTCGAAACGGGTCACTTCGGCATCGCTCCGCCCGGTGCCTTTCAAATAAGCCACGGTCAAATCATCCACCGGAAAGAAGCCCATGGTGGCGCCATATTCGGGTGCCATATTGGCAAGTGTTGCGCGATCAGTCAGCGATAAATGCGTCGCACCTTCACCAAAAAATTCGACGAACTTGCCCACCACTTTTTCACGGCGCAGCATTTCGGTAATGGTCAGCACCAGATCGGTGGCGGTCACGCCTTCCGGCAACTTACCTTGAAGTTCGACGCCGACCACATCCGGCGTCAGAAAATATACCGGCTGGCCGAGCATGCCGGCTTCGGCCTCGATGCCACCGACACCCCAGGCCACCACGCCGGCACCGTTGATCATCGTGGTGTGGCTATCGGTGCCAACCAGCGTATCGGGAAAGCACACCCCATCACGCTGCTGCACGCCACGGAACAGATATTCGAGATTCACCTGATGGACGATACCGATACCGGGCGGCACGACCTTGAAGGTATCGAAGGCCTGCATGCCCCACTTCATGAATTGATAGCGTTCGTGATTTCTCTCAAATTCAAATTGCATATTGAGACGCAAGGCGTCCTGGCTGCCATAGTAATCGACTTGCACCGAATGATCGACGACCAGATCGACCGGCACCAGCGGCTCGATGCGCTTGGGGTCATGGCCGAGCTGTTGCGCCACGTCGCGCATCGCGGCCAGATCGCAAAGCAGCGGCACGCCGGTGAAATCCTGCAACAGGATGCGTGCCACAACAAAAGGAATTTCGTCCTGACGCGGCGCATTCGGCTGCCAGGCCGCGAGCTGCCGCACATGGGTCTCGGTGACTTTTTTGCCATCGCAATTGCGCAACACGGATTCGAGCACGATGCGGAT
>WOYI011529463.1_pt1 | contig 21079 bp, 20 predicted proteins | sample 6423411 | NCBI WGS metagenome assembly WOYI01 (sample SAMN13441803, study PRJNA592873) | oil field metagenome | biome: oil field; feature: oil-well bore; material: oil-contaminated soil; isolation source: oil-contaminated soil from oil-well borehole | place: Germany: Wietze | collected 2016-10-18 ... | reverse complement strand
TGATATAATAAAGTGAAATAAGAAAGAGAGGATTTTGCACGTGGCATATGTAGCATTATATAGAACATATAGACCAAAATCATTTGAAGAAGTTGCTGGTCAAAAAGTGATTATTAAGACATTGCAAAATGCTATTATCCACGATAAAATCCAGCATGCCTACTTGTTTTCTGGGCCCAGAGGCACAGGGAAAACTTCAATTGCAAAAATCTATGCTAAAGCTGTTAATTGCTTGAATCCACAACACGGATCACCATGTAACAAGTGTGACGTATGTGTGGGCATCGATCGCGGTGATATTGCAGATGTGATTGAAATTGATGCTGCCTCAAATAATGGTGTCGATGAAATCAGAGATTTGCGTGATAAAGTCAAATATATGCCTTCGGTTGGTAAATTTAAAGTCTATATCATCGATGAAGTTCACATGTTGACGACAGGGGCATTCAATGCATTATTAAAAACACTTGAAGAACCACCAAAACATGTCATCTTCATATTAGCGACAACCGAAGTTCACAAAGTACCACCGACGATTCTCTCAAGATGTCAACGGTTTGATTTTAAAAACATTGAAATAAAAGATATGGTTGAAAAACTTGATGAGATTATCGCGAAGGAGCAAATCGCTATCGATCCCGAAGCAGTTCAAGCGATTGCAGAAAACGCCGAGGGTGGTCTACGTGATGCCATCAGTTTGTTAGACCAAGCGATATCATATGCCGAAAGTAACATCACAGAAGAAGATGTTCACCAAATATCGGGCTCAGTATCAAAAACATCACTCACAAAGATATTGCAAGCTATCTCAAACAAAGAAATAACCAACGCGATTATTATCCTAAAAGATCTGATTGCCGAAGGCAAAGAAATCACTAGAATCGTTTCTGATTTAATACTTGCCCTTCGTGACATACTATTAGAAAAAACAACGACAATTGCGATGCCGAAATACGAAGAACTCGCTTCAGCGTTATCCACAGAAAAGATTTATTTCTATCTCGATGTATTGAATGAACTTCAACAAGACATGAAATGGACACATCAAAAGCGGGCATATGTCGAACTCGCATTGATCAAGATGATGGATCATCAGACACTACAAACCATCGATTATGCAGGAACTATCGCTGATCTAAAAAATGAAATTCAAGCACTAAAAAAAAGATTTGATGATGCACCGGCAAGAGTGGTTGAATCAAAAAGAAAAGATGCACTCGTAACCATCAAAGATGTTGAAAAGATTCTTAATCAAGGAAATAAAGAAAAAAAGGAATTATTATTGTCTGCTTGGGATAAACTTAAAAATTATCCGAAGGCGGATTTAAAGATGGCAGCCTATCTTTTGTATCAAGGTGAATTAGAAGCGGTCTCAAATGAAATGCTACTTGTCTATGATGATATATCTATATGCAAAAAACTATATGATCAAACAGTATCACAACAGATTCTATCCATCATGAATGCAAAAACACAACTGATTGATGGGTATGTGGCAATATTGAAATCTGATTGGTTGGTTATTAAAAAACTTTACATTGAACAACACGCAAAAGGCATTAAAAAGCCAAAATTAGGACCCTATGATTTAAAACTATATAAGGATCCAGATAAACCTCAAAAAGAAGCGGAGATTGTTAATCTCGCTAAAGAATATTTCGGTGACCTAGTCACAGTTAAGGAGTAAATATATGAACCCTAACATGATTAATAAACTAAAAAAAATTCAAAAACAGATGATGGAAGCACAAGAAGCGCTTGAAAGCAAAGAATTTTTCGGCCGCGCCAGTGGGGTAACAGTTATCATGCAAGGCTCGCGTCAAGTGATAGATGTTCAAATCAACCCCGAAATTATCGAAGAAGTTGAATTATTACAAGATGCTGTTTTATTAGCAACCAATGATGCTTTAAAACAAATTGAAAAAGAGCAAGAAGAAACCATGGGTCAATTTGCTGGTGGCATGGGAGGCTTCGGATTTTAATGTATCCGAAAAGTTTAACACGGATTATTGAAGACTTTCAAAAATTACCAGGCATCGGCGAAAAAACTGCAGAGCGTTTGGCGCTTCACCTTGCTACGCAATTTTCAAACGAAGATATTGATGATTTTTCCAGCCACTTAAGTGAGTTGAAAAATGCTATTCATGCATGCCCTACTTGTGGTATGTTGACAGATGAAAAGACATGCCACATTTGCCAAGATGAATCTAGAGATAAAACAACCATCATGGTGGTTGCTGATCCAAAAGATGTGTTTGTCATGGAGAAAATGGCAACCTACGGTGGACGTTATCACGTCTTAGGTGGTTTGATAGATTTTTCAAGAGGTGTTACAGATAAAGAACTCAACATTGAAAGCTTAGAAAAAAGGCTTGAAGGTGTTAAGGAATTGATATTGGCAACCAATGGTACAGTCGAAGGTGAAATGACCGCAAAGTTTATCAAGGCATTCTTTGCTGACAAACAATTGCTGATTACTAGGCTAGCATCAGGTTTACCAGTTGGTTCTGATTTAAGATATGCAGATGATCTTACGTTAAGTAAGGCTGTAGAAAATAGAATGAAATATTAATGGAGGGTTGAAAAATGTGGGATGCGATTAAAAACTTTTTTGAAAACATTTATGGCAGCGTTAATGGATGGATGCAAAGCACCATTCAATTTGATCAGATTGCGGTGGACTTATATAACCAATTCGTTGTGCCGTTACCAGAGATTATCAAAATTTTGGGTACCGGATTATTGGCGATTATTATCGTATTTGGCGTCATCAGTTTTGTTAAAAAAACGATGAAGTTATTTATCGTGATTGCAGTGATTTTAGGCATTATTTTCTTTGTTACACAATTAACGTCATAAAAAACTTGCAAATTAGGAAAGAATCGTTTACAATAGATTACGATTTCTAGGAGGCAAAAATGAAAGATAGTTTAAAAAATTTAGCAATGCTTGATGTTGCTGAAACGTTATTGAAGGAAAATAATAAGCCGATGTCCATTGATATACTGATTAAAAAAGTTAGTGAAATCAAAGGTATTGACGCTGAAGATTATGACAAACTCACACAATTATATATGGACATCACGCAAAGCGCTAAATTCGTATATAGTGGCAATGATGAATGGGATCTAAAGGAAAGAAACTTAGAACTTTGGGATAAAGATGGATACGCATTCGTTACAGCTGCAGAAATTGAAGAAGCTGAAGAAGAAGAGGATGATTTGGAATTCACTGAATTTGTCTTTGAAGAAAAGGAAGAAACGCCTGAAGAAAAAGACGACGAAGAGGATGAAGATGACGAAGACGATGAAGAAATAGCTGACGAAATTGAAAGAAAGAAAAAAGCCGAAGAAGAAAAAGAACGCAAGGAAGAAGAAGCGTATATTGACGTTGAATTACCAATTAAATCAACCGATGATGATGATGTCGACGATGACATTGATTTGGAATTTGATGAATATGACGAAGACGATTATAACGAGATCATGGATGATTACGAAGATATGTATGAAGATGATTAATCCATCATCTACCAATTAAAGTATAAGCACTGTTTCTCAGTTGAAACAGTGCTTTTCTATATTCGTGCTATAATGACAATAGATATGTTACTGAGCATAGAAAAGATATGATTACATCTATCAACAGTGCACAGGTATTAATCACAATATGAATTTTCTAAGCGATTATGACGATCGTACTTGTTTTCTTGCCTTTGTCTATTAAGAAGGAACCCCAATACATGCTGCTAACATATCACAAAAGCGAAAAACCTATTATTTAGCACTATAAATCAAGCATACAAAGATGATTTAATTTAAAATAATATTGAAGGAGTTGATGATATGCAACTATGGTATGAATGGATTGGATATATCGCATCATTAATCGTATTAGTCTCGCTTGTAATGAGTTCTGTCAAGAAATTAAGATGGATTAATTTGGGTGGCTCTTTGGTGTTTGCAGTATATGGTATGTTAATAAAAAGCTATCCGGTAGCGGTGATGAACTTAGGTATTGTGGTTGTTAATAGTTATTATCTTTACCAAATATATCATCAAAAAGACGCACTCAAGATAATTCCAATCAAAGTTGATATTGATTATTTAGAAACATTTGTCAACCAGTATTTAAATGACATGAAAAAATTTATGGATACTGATGTGAATGTTTTATATCATCGAGATTATGTTAAATTTTTTGTGACCAGAAATACAGTACCAGCTGGATTGTTCATCGGTAGAGTGAATGGTGATGAATTTGAAATATTGATTGACTATACGACACCAACCTATAGAGATTTCAAAATTGGACAATTTATCTATGAAACACACCAATCCATGTTTAAAACATTAGGTGTTAAAAAACTTACGAGTGCACAAGGTACAGCTAAACACCAAAACTATTTGAAACGCATGGGATTTATTCTAGATGAAAAGCGTAACAAGATGCAAAGAAACCTATAAAACATACAAATGCAAATTAAAATTTTATCCATAAAATAAAAAAACAAACATGATTAAAAACCAAATAACAACCTTTGACATGAAAACAACAAGATTGTTATACTTTGTAACCCCTCAAACGATACAAGCACCATAAAGTAAAGTTTCTCACCATTATTTGCATCTTGCTTATTGCGACTCGAATATGATTTTGATATAATGGTTAAGAGCACACTATAGGCCTCTTCTAAAAGAGGCCATTATTTTTTAAGGGGCTCAAAGGAGGAAGCGTATGGCTAAATATATATTTGTAACAGGGGGCGTTGTTTCAAGTCTCGGGAAAGGAATTACTGCTTCCGCTATTGGACAACTTTTAAAGAGCAGAGGGCTTTCTGTTTTTATGCAGAAATTTGACCCCTATATTAACATTGATCCAGGAACCATGAGTCCACTCCAACACGGAGAAGTATTTGTTACCGATGATGGTGCGGAAACAGATTTGGACTTAGGCCATTATGAACGATTTATTGATGAGAATCTAAACAGACACTCAAACGTGACAACGGGTAAAATATATGAGTCTGTGATTAAACGCGAACGACGTGGTGATTATTTAGGAGCAACCGTACAAGTCATTCCACATATCACCAATCAAATCAAAAAGAAACTCATTGATGTGGCAAGACATAATAACCCCGATGTAGTTATCACAGAAATTGGTGGTACCGTTGGTGATATTGAGTCCCTTCCTTTTTTAGAAGCAATCAGACAAGCGAGAAGAGATTTTGGTTTTAACAATACACTGTATGTTCATACAACATTAGTTCCTTATTTAAAAGCAGCTAATGAGTATAAGACAAAACCCACACAACACAGTGTCAAAGAATTGATGAGTTTAGGTATTCATCCCGATGTCATTGTCTTGCGTTCTGAAAAGGGCATAAGCGATGAACAAAAAGAAAAAATAGCTCTATTTTGTGATGTCGATGTAAAAGCCGTTTTCGAATCAAATGATGTTGAAGTGCTTTATGAAATTATTACCGAAATGAAAAAACAACATATCGATGATTGGATTATCAATCATTTCGGATATGAAAATCTTCCAGAAGCAAACGTTAAACCATGGAATGATTTAATCGATCGTATTAAACATTTGGAAGGCAATATTAGAATTGGTTTAGTTGGTAAATATGTTAAGCTTCACGATGCTTATTTATCTGTATCAGAAGCATTGCAACATGCAGGTTTCTTTCATAAAAAAAATGTAACGATTGAATGGATTGATGCAGAAGAAGTTGATGAATCAAATATCGCTTATGCTTTAAGAGACTGTGACGGCGTGCTAGTCCCCGGTGGATTTGGAAAACGCGCAACTGAAGGGAAAATCGCTGCTATCAAATATGCAAGAGAAAACAAGGTACCATTCTTAGGCTTATGTTATGGGATGCAACTGGCGGTTATTGAATATGCCAACCATGTACTTCATATAGAAGATGCTAATTCTACAGAAATTGATGCACAAACAAAAAATCCCGTTATTTCATTACAGCGGGGTAGACTTGAGGATGAAGATATGGGTGGCACATTAAGACTTGGTTTATACGATTGTGAAATCAAGAAAAACACAAAAGCCTATGAGGCATACCAGACGCATCTAATCAAAGAGCGTCATCGTCATCGCTATGAATTTAATAATCAGTACCTCGATCAATTTGAAGAAAGTAATATGGTCATCTCTGGATTTAACACGAAATACCAATTGGTGGAAATGGTTGAGCTCAAAGATCACCCCTGGTTTGTTGCCGTTCAATTTCACCCAGAATTCTTGTCTAGGCCACTTCGACCACACCCATTATTTAGAGATTATATTAAATCAATTATCGATAAACAAAGCATCTAAACCCCATCTAATTCGTTGATAATCATGACAAATAGGGGTATAATTAAATTGATAATTTTCAAGGAGGAAAACTATGTTAGTATCAGCAAAAGAAATGCTTGAAAAGGCACATAAAGAGGGCTATGGTGTTGCACAAATCAACATTAATAACCTCGAATGGACAAAAGCTGTCCTAGAAGTCGTAGAAGAACTTAAATCTCCTGTTATTTTAGGCGTATCAGAAGGTGCATCCAAATATATGGGCGGATATGGTACCGTTGTAGCAATGGTTAAAGCGCTGGATAAATTTTATCATGTCTCTGTACCTGTCGCCATTCATCTTGACCACGGCACATATGAAGGTGCGTTCAAAGCTTTGGAGGCGGGATACACATCCATTATGTTTGATGGATCATCTTATCCGTTTGCAGAAAACTTAGCAAAGACGAAAGAAGTTGTTGCTGCTTGCCATGCAAAAGGTGTATCAGTTGAAGCTGAAGTTGGTGCAATCGGTGGTGAAGAAGATGGTGTTATTGGTTTAGGGGAAGTCGCCGATCCCGAAGAATGCAGACAAATCGCAGCAACCGGTGTTGATATGTTTGCTGCAGGTATTGGTAATATTCATGGTAAATATCCTGATAACTGGCCAGGTCTTCGTTTTGATGTATTAGAAGCAGTTAAAAAAGTAACCGGCAATGTTCCACTTGTTTTACATGGTGGTACAGGTATTCCTGCCGATCAAGTCAAAAAGGCTATTTCGATGGGTGTATCCAAAGTTAACGTCAATACTGAATTACAATTGGCTTTCGCTGAAGCGACACGCAAATACATTGAAGCAGGAAAAGACAGGATTGGTAAAGGATTCGATCCAAGAAAGTTATTAGCACCAGGTACCGAAGCAGCAAAACAAGTCGTTCGCGAAAAATTGGAAATGTTTGGATCTATCGGCAAAGCATAAAAATGTCAACAATACGCAACGAATCGATTTATAATGAGTATGCGAACTGGAAGTTAGAAGTCAACGATCTGGTGAAATATTTAAGAGAGAATGATTCGAATCTAATCATCCGTTTTAAGCATGTTTTTGATGTGACTGAGTTTTTATATGATAAATTAATTGATGACCCATCTTTTTCTGATGAGGAGAATCAAATTTTTGAGACTGGTTTTTATTATGTGTTTGATCAGATTGATAAAATTAAGAATTTATTAGAAGATGCCTATGAAGGTAAAGTGGAAGACTTAGAAAAACGTGCGAAAGACGTCAATTTACTATTGAGTACTATTGATTTTCAGAACGAACTTTTGAGCACGAATGAATTCAAACAAAGAGATTTGAATGCATTGAGCCAAATGGAACAGCGCATCTTAACGCACATTATGAACAAAGAAGACATTCCTAAAGAGATGTTTGAAAAAGTTGATCAACTCAGTTATAAGATATTCCAGGATATGGATGTCGATTATTATCCCATCGATGACATCTTTTTTGAAATCGCTGATGAATTAGGTATACTATAAGCCTCAAGATGTGGGGCTTTTCTGTTTTAAAGCAGGGTATCTTTCATTAAATAAATTAAATCATATGATAAGATATAAGAAAAGAGGTAAATTATGAAAAAAATTTTATTGAGCATTGTTTTATTAATGGCGACATTCTTATTGGTCGCATGCGGAGATAAATATGATCCTGAATATTTCAGAGATAAGGATGTTGTAGAAATGTCGAATGAAGAAGTCTCGGCATTATTAAGCGAAGTTGATTGGGAAGCCGTTGGTGAAGCAATGATGCTTTCGGCCAATGCTGATATTTACTTTTCATCAAATTCTTTACCTGCAAGTGAAAACCAAAGAGATATGACGCTGGATGTCGTGTTTAACACCGCTTCCTATTTTCTTGATAGCGAAACAGTTGGTGAGGCGCTCGTTCACTCTGCATCGGATGTCGAATTTAGCTATACACTCGATGAAACGCTGACAATTCTTAATGAACCTATAAGTAAGGATATATCCGGAAATGGCTCTTTAGATGTTTATTTTGTTGACGGATTCCTTTATGTTAATCCTAATGTTGCAGTGACAAACGATGGCACCGATGTGACGGTTAGCGGTAAAGAAAAATTAAATGAAGAAGTGACACAGACCATGTGGGACGAATATAGATCAGGGGCAGATCTTGAAAGTATGGGACAATTCACGAATATGCCAAATACATTACTTGATTTGCTAGCATGGGAAAATCTTGAAGGCATTTTAGAAGCTTTTCCTGCAGTTACGGTTTATGAAAGAAGTTCTGTGACAAACGTTCATATTGAAATTAATAAAGAACTAGTCACTGCCAACTTAGAAGATTTATTGTGGGCAGTTTACAATATGGCAGTTGATTCAGGTAGTACGGAGGTTCCGACAGTAGCAGAAGCTACTGAACAAATTGACGATATGGTCACAATCGCAGATGAGTATTTAGATTATTTTACCGAACTTGAGTTCACATTAGACATCATCATAGAAGACAATCAATTGGCAAGTTTGAGTTTAGGTACGAGTGTACTATCAAATGATGATTTCACAACAAATACGGGAAAATCCATTGATATAACGCTCGCTGTCGTATTGAATAGGAATGCTGAATTACCAAATTTCCCCAGTGATTTAAATGATTATACGGGTGTTGATGATATCGGTTCAGGTTATCTGAATTTATTTAATTAATATTCCTATAGTAACAAGTGGCAATTGATTAAAGAATATCAAAAAAGGACAATCAAACGATCGGTTTAATTGTCCTTTTTATTATCTATTTTTTAAGTGTGGAAATAAAATGACATCACGGATATTTGGTGTATTCGTAATTAACATGATAAAGCGGTCAATACCTATGCCAAGACCACCAGTTGGTGGCATACCATATTCCAAAGCTTCGATGAAATCGATATCCATCTCGTTGGCTTCATCATTACCAAGTGCTTTTTCTTTGAGTTGATTTTCGAAACGCTCTCTTTGGTCGATTGGATCATTGAGCTCAGAAAACGCATTCGCATATTCACTCCTCATAATAAATAGTTCAAAGCGGTCGGTGAAACGCGGATCATCAGCATTTTTCTTTGCAAGTGGACTGATTTCGATGGGATGGCCATAAACGATCGTAGGCTGAATGATTGTATCTTCGACGAATTGGTCAAAGAAAGCTTCAACAATATGACCAAATGCGAAATGCTTTTGAATTTCAACTTGGTGTTTTTTAGCTAACGCTTTTGCTTCATCGAGTGTCATTGGTTGCCAGAAGTCTACGCCGGTTATTTCTTTAATGGCATCAACCATATGAATTCTTTTCCATGGTCGTTCCATATGAAGAATTTCATCTTGGAAATGGATATCATAAGTACCTAAAATCTCTTTTGTTACGGTCGATAAGCATCCCTCAACTATATTCATCATATCGCCCATATCTGCATAAGCAAGATACGCTTCAATCGTCGTGAATTCAGGATTGTGTTTCGCATCCATGCCCTCATTTCTAAAAAGCCTACCAATTTCATAAACAGCTTCAAGGCCTCCAACAATGAGACGTTTGAGAGGTAACTCAGTCGCGATTCTTAAGTAAAAATCCATATCTAGTGTATGATGATATGTGACAAAAGGTCTTGCTGCTGCGCCACCTAAAACACTTTGCAAAACGGGTGTTTCTACCTCAATGAAACCACGTGAATCAAAATAGTTTTGAATAGCACGAATAACTTTTGATCTCGTCAACGCGACAAGTCTTGCATCCTCATTGACGATCAAATCCACATAGCGACGACGTCTCGCTTCTTCTTTGTCTTGTAAACCATGAAACTTGTCAGGCAGTGGTCTCAGGGCTTTTGTTAAGTGTGTATAGGTGTTTGCTTTTATGGTTAATTCGTTAGTTTTTGTTCTAAAAAGATGTCCTTTGATACCAACGATATCACCCAAATCAGACTGAATAAACACGTCATAAGCAGTCTCACCGATGATATCTTTTCTAACATATATTTGAATTTGGCCGTCACGATCTTGGATATGCATAAAACCGGCTTTGCCTTGACGACGTTTTAGAACGATGCGTCCAGCAATGCTAACTTCAATATGTTTTTCTTCAAGCTGGTCATGATTGAATTCATCATATAAATCAAAGATTTGTTTTGTATGGTGTGTTCTTTCATATTTCTGACCAAATGGATCAATGCCTTTTTCTTTTAATTCAGCAGCTTTTTCACGACGAACTTGTTGCTGTTCGGTTAAATCTTCGGGATACATAAACATCCTCCTCATTATTTAATATATTACCATAGAAAAAGCCATAATGATGTTATGGCTTTCGCTTTTCTTCAATTAATTCATACATCAGTTCGCCTTTTAATAATCCGAGACTTGTGATTTTCAGCGTTGTGGTTTTTTGGCCAAGCCGCAAGGTCAGTATGTCACCAATCTCAACATTTCTGGAAGGCTTCGCAACCGAACCATTGACTTCAATACGGTCTTTGGTTGCTGCCTCTTTGGCTACAGTTCGCCGCTTGATGATTCTTGCGACCTTCAAATATTTATCAAGCCGCATCAGGATTTAGTTTAACCTCAGGGGTTGGTGTGTGTTCTTCTTCCCACCAAACAAGTTTACCAGTTTCATTAATTTCTTCAATATCTGATTGACTGAGTGTTTCAACCTCAACAAGATAATGTGCAATTGTATCTAGGAGTTTACGATTTTTTGAAATAATAGTTTTGGCTTCATCGTAACAATCACTGATGATATGTCTGACTTCGCTGTCAATTTCAAGCGCAACCTGATCGGAGAAGTTCTTTTCTTTAAAATAGTCACGACCTAAGAAGACATTACCACCACGGGTTTCATATTGAATAGGACCTAAGTCTGACATGCCATATTCAGTAACCATCGCTCTAGCAATGGCTGTTGCGTTTTGGAAATCATTATAAGCACCTGTGGTTACTGTATCAAATACTGTTTCTTCAGCAACACGGCCACCCATCAGCGATGTGATTCGGGCGAGTAATGAATGCTTTGTTTCTAAGAATTTTTCTTCGGCTGGGGTCATCAAATTATAGCCACCAGCTTGACCACGAGGAATGATGGTCACTTTTCTAACGATATTTGCATCTTTCAATTTAAGACCGATGACTGCGTGGCCAGCTTCATGATAAGCAACGGTTTTCTTTTCACTTTCAGAATATTTTCTGCTCTTTTTCGCAGGGCCCATCATCACACGATCAATCGCTTCATCCAAGTCTTTTGATAAAATGGATGTTCTATTATCGCGGGCAGCAAGCAATGCGGCTTCATTTAATAGGTTTTCAATATCAGCACCAGAAAAACCTGGAATCTTGGTTGCGAATTCACCAAATTTAATGTTTTCGTCAATCTTTTTATTTCTAGCATGAACCTTAAGAATTGCTTCACGACCTCTAAGATCAGGCAAGTTGATGGTAATCTGTCTGTCAAAACGACCCGGACGCAATAACGCAGGGTCTAATACGTCTGGACGGTTTGTAGCGGCCATAATGATGATACCCATGTTTGCAGTGAATCCATCCATTTCAACTAATAATTGGTTAAGTGTTTGTTCACGTTCATCGTGTCCACCACCAAGACCAGCACCGCGTTGACGACCAACAGCATCAATTTCATCGATGAAGATAATACAGGGTGAATTTTCTTTAGCGACTTTAAATAAATCACGCACACGGGAAGCACCAACACCGACAAACATTTCAACAAAATCCGAACCGGATATTGAAAAGAACGGCACGTTTGCTTCACCCGCTACAGCTCTAGCAAGTAAGGTTTTACCTGTACCAGGAGAACCGACAAGAAGGATACCTTTCGGAATGCGAGCGCCCATATCAATATATTTCTTTGGTGTTTTAAGGAAATCGATCAATTCTTCCATTTCCTGTTTTTCTTCTTCAACACCGGCAACATCTTTAAATGTTACAGTTTTTTCACGATTCAATTTAGCACGATTCTTTGCGAAATCAAACGCTCTATTATTTTGGGAGTTTGCATTTCTAAAGATTAAGAACAAGGCACCAATGATAACAATGGTTGGTACAAGATAAATCAATATAGTCCAAATGGATATACCTGAAACTGGAACGATGGCTGTTGTACCACCGTAACTATCAACGATGGTTAGAATCTGATCAGCTTCATCAATCCGCATAACGCGACTAAATCCAGCCGCCCCCAAATATAAATCGGTATATTGTTCATAAAAATATCCGGTGACGGTAACGAGATCGTAATTGTCACCACCAATGAGTTCGTATTCAACGGATTCAATGTAATGATTATTGGCTGCTGCTAATATTTCAGCAGTTGTCAAATTTGCTGTTTGTTCAGAAAGAGCATCGCGCAAAAAAATGATGATCGAAATAACGATAATGATAGTAAAAATAATGATTAAATAATCAGGACGCTTCCTAAAATCAGGGCGTTTCGTGGGTTTTTTTGGTTGTTGATTCATTCATACACCTCAAATTATTTTGTATATACTTCTGGTTTAAGAATACCGACATAAGGGAGATTGCGGTAAATTTCATCGTAATCGAGTCCATAACCGACAACAAACGCTTTAGGTATTGTTTGCCCAATGTAATCTGGTAAGAAGGGGACGACACGACCTTCGGGTTTATCGAGTAACGTGACGACTTTAACGCTTTTTGCACCACGATGCTTGAAAAGTTTGACGATGGTATCAAGTGTTTTTCCCGTATCGACGATGTCTTCGACAATTAAAACATTTCTATTTGTCAATGAAAAATCCAAATCCATCTTAATTTTAACATCTCCTGATGAAGTGATACCACCATGATAACTACTGACTGACATATATGCGATTTCAACGGATAGATCAATTTTTCTAGCTAGGTCTGAAAGAAACGGAACACACCCCTTTAACAAACCAACAAGCAGTGGATTTTTATCTCTATAATCAATAGTCAATTGTTTACCTAAACGCTCACAAATAGCTTGAATATCTTTTTCAGACACGAGTATTTCAGAAACATCATGATGCATGATTATTCTCCTTAAGTTTGAAATATAATTTGTTTTCATTTCCCAATGTTTCGTTGATGTAGTAGTCTTGTACCCAAAGAATTTCACCATTACTGTCTGTTAAAAGCCACAGTTGATTACGTGTCAGCATAGGCACTTTCTCATCAATCAAAAGCTTTTTAAGCTTTTTATGACCGTAATTATAAGATAGCATATCACCATCTTTACGGTAACGAAGCCATAAGGGAAAGGCTAACTTATTATAACATAATTTTTCCATTTCTTCTGTATTGATGAATGAATTACTAAAAAATGTGAAAATCGCCATATTCGGTAGCTTTGTGTCGCCTTCAGCGACCTTGATTAAGACGTCGGGTATAGGCTCCAATAGCTTAATTTCAGCCTTATTATAATGTTTAACGAAGAAGTGATCATGATTAATTCTATATGTTTTATTTGGTGCATTAGTGTGAAGAATGTTCTTTAAAGTTTGAATTTTTTCATAGGACAATTGGATATGATATGACTCTAAAAGATAGGCAATAACATCATCTTGAATGGCGTTATCTAATTCAAGAAAAGAAGGAATATCAAGCGATGAACCATGATTGAGATAAGCGATTGATGTTTTTCTGATGAAATGAAAAGCTGTAGATAATTGATGGTGAAACTGTTTCGCTTGAATCAGTAGATGACTATTTTCTTGTTTCATGATTGGGACAATAGCGTGTCTGTATCTGTTTCGCAAATATGCTTCACTATCATTGGATTCATCATCCAAATAAGCGACTTCATGGGCAACTGCATATTCCTTAATTTGCTCTTTAGAGATATATAATAAGGGCTTGACAAACTTAACATGCTTATCGATATGATACGGCTGCATACCAGCATAACCTAAAATATTGCTACCTCTGGTCAGTTTGATTAATATAGATTCAAGCAAGTCATCTAGATGATGTGCCGTCAGCACGTATGAAGATTTTGATACTTTTGCTACATCATGAAGATATTGTTGCCTTAACATATGAGCTTGATGATGAAAATTTCCTTCATCTATATCGATAGTATAGTAATGATAAGGGATGCTGTGAGTTGCACAGTAATGTTTGATTAGATCAGCTTCTTGAGCAGATTGTTCACGCTTTTGATGATTGAAATGAACAACTTCAACATTGTAATTTTGACGAACGAAAAAATCGAGCATTGACATAGAATCGATACCACCGCTGATGGATAGAATGAGTAAATCCCTTTTTGAAATGCCATAATTTATTAAAAGACGCGTAATTTCTTTTTCCATAGGAAAAATGTCCTCCATTAATATTATATCACGCGATAAGTAAAGAAGAAGATGTATATCTTATTTCTCATGTTATAATAATGATGATAAAGGAGAAGTATGTATGCTGATTTTAGCTAGTGGTTCATCCAGACGTGCAAAACTGTTGAGCGATGCTGGACTTGAATTTAAAGTTGTTCCAAGCGATATTGAAGAAGTATTCAATGAGGAAAAAAGTCCCGAAGAAATTGTTTTGGACCTCGCATTACAAAAAGCTAAAGCTGTTTTTTTAAATCATCCAAAGGATACGGTGATTGCTGCAGACACGATTGTTGTTTTCGGTAATGAAATTCTCGGCAAACCCAAAGATAAGAAGGATGCATATCGTATGCTGAAACTTTTGTCGAATGAAACACACCATGTCTATACAGGCGTAGCCGTTTTAAAAGGCAACAATGAGCGTGTCTTCTATACCAAAAGTGCTGTTACCATGCGCCCATTGTCAGATTTAGAAATCAAAAACTATATCGATACAGATGAACCGATGGATAAAGCAGGTGCTTATGGCATCCAGGGCGCAGGTGGGCAACTGGTCGATCATTTCAACGGCGACTTCTTCACCATTGTTGGGCTGCCATTAAAGGATGTTATAGAAGCTTTGAAAGCGTTGGAAAGTATCTAAAAATGATGCCTGTTAAAACAGGCTATTTCTTCGCTTATGTGGCAGTAAGGATGAAAAACAGTTATAATATAATTAATTAAAGTGGTCTATGAAGTATCAAAGGAGTATGTTAATGACATTTGTAGAAAAAGCCAAACTACTTGAAGGATTGAATGTTTGGCAAACCAAGGCCTATGATAGCCTGCCTTCCATCACCATGTCCGATGGACCCCACGGTATTAGAAAACAATATGATCTCGATGACACAATGGGGACAAAGGGAAGTATTGCTTCAACATGCTATCCAGCAGAAAGTCTTTTAGCGTGTAGCTTTGATCCTGAACTAATCAAAAAGGCAGCGACCTTGATTGGTAAAGAAGCGAGATATTTTGGTGTAAATATTGTGTTGGGACCAGGAATAAATATTAAAAGAAGCCCACTGGGTGGTCGTAATTTTGAATATTTTTCTGAGGATCCTAAATTATCGGGCGAATGTGGCGCAGCATTTGTACGTGGTTTGGAGGATCAAGGCGTTGGTGCGACACCAAAACACTTTTTGTGTAACAATCAGGAGAAGCACCGTTTCACAGTTAATAGCATTGTTGACGAACGTGCGCTTCATGAAATATATTTATCACCATTCAAACGCGTGATTGCCGAAAATCCCGCACAATTAATGGCTAGTTATAATCTGATTAATGGCTATTATGCATCAGAACATCCAGTCATCAATCATTTGATTCGTGATCGATGGGGTTATCAGGGGGTTATCGTTTCTGATTGGGGTGCTATCAATGACCGAGCCAAATCGGTTTTAGCATCTTGTGATTTGGAAATGCCTAATTCACAAGGTTACCATACAAAAGTGCTACTAAAAAAAGCTAAGTATGATGTCGATTTAAAACGTCAAATAGAAAGATCAGCAGAACGCGTCAAATCACTTGTCAATAAATACAAGACCATTAAACCTATTGAAGTTGATTTTGACAAGCATCATGAACAAGCACGTTTGATTGCGAGAGAGTCGATGGTTTTACTGCGGAATAGAGACCACATTCTACCACTTTCCGATAAGGAAAATGTGGCAGTTATTTCTGGTTTTATCGATAAGATTCGCTATCAAGGTGGTGGATCATCACATATTAATCCAACACGGTTACCACAATTTATGGACATACTTGAGAATTATTCAAAAAATATAAAACATGCTAAGGGATTTAGAATTGACACACCAATAAATGATAAGAAACTCATTAACGAAGCGCTAGAAATAGCTAACCAAGCAAAAAAGGTTATATATATTGTTGGTGTTCCAGAAACATTTGAATCAGAGGGGTTTGATCGGAAAAATTTGAATTTACCACAAAATCAAATTGATCTTTTTAATGAGATTTACAAATATAACCAAAACATTATTTTGGTTGTATTGAGTGGATCGGTTGTCAATCTACGTTTTGCTGAGCGTGCCAGAGGCATTTTAGCAGCGTATCTTGGCGGACAAGCAGCAAGTTTGGCTATATTTGATATATTATATGGTCGTGTTAATCCCTCCGGAAGACTTGCTGAAACATGGATTGATGATGATAAAGACTGCAATGTTAAAATACTCAATGATAATCATGCAGTCTATTATGATGAATCTATATATGTGGGTTATCGGTATTATGAAACATTTAAACAAAAAACAAGATTTCCCTTTGGTTATGGTTTGAGTTACACAACCTTCAGCTATAAAGATTTAACGGTTGTACCGCGTGGAGAAGATTATTATGTGAGTGTTACTGTAAGAAATACAGGGCATGTTCGTGGTAAAGAAGTTGTTCAAGTCTACGTCAAAAACAACGAATCTTCAGTATATAAGGCTGTTAGAGAACTGAAAGCTTTTACAAAAGTTGAATTGAATCCAGGAGAGGCAAAAACACTCATACTAAAGTTGCAGCGTAACGATTTTGCATATTACGATTGGATTCAAAAGCGATGGAATGTTGAGGAAGGGGAATATGCGATAGAAATTTGTAAAAATGCACGGACAATCATTGATAGTGTTGAAATACATGTCATTGGACGTGAAATTAAACATCCACTCAACAGTTATAACCAATATCACTACAATACATCTGATTTTTCTAAATTATATGGCAAAGCGTTACCACCAAAACATATTAAAGCGAAACGACCATTTACAATTAATAACACATTGGATGATGTGAGTACCACACTTATAGGACGTATTGTGCGACGTCAGTTCATCAAACGTTCAAAAGCTATGATTACTAATCAATTTGATCCAACGATGCAAAAAATGGTGTCGAAAACAATCGTTGAGACACCCATGAGAATGCATGGCATATTCAGTAATAAGACAATTACAATACAGCAAATTGAGGGGATTATTGATATCATCAACCTGAAGTTTTGGAGTGGTTTTAAAAAGCTACATAACAAAAAGGGCATCGTTTGATGTCCTTTTTGTTACGCCTTACGCGATTGTTTTATAGCTAATAAATCATTTTTATTGTAGTGGTATTTTTTATGACAAAAGTGACACTCAACTTCTGCTTTCTCATCCTGTTCAATCAGTTCATCCAATGTCATTTCATCTAGTGCAGCTAGAGATCTCGCAAAGCGCTCTTTAGAACAATTACAGAAATAAGCAAGGTCTTTTTTGAAAAGGATTTCTTCTGTACCGTTTGCTAATCGATGAATGATGTCTTCAGGTGTTTTGCCATGTTCAATCAATGAAGAAACTGGTGGCAACTCAGCAATGATTTTTTCTAAGTTAGCAATTGTTTTTTCAGTGCAATTAGGCATCAGTTGTAATATGTAACCGCCAGCGGCTAAAACATGTTGATTAGTGTTGACTAAAACACCGACACCAACCGATGAGGATATTTGATCGGATAACGTGAAATAGTAAGTAAAATCATCTCCGATTTCTCCAGTTTGGAGTTCTGATGAAGACGTGAAATATTCACGCATGTTTAAGTCTTTTGTAACAAATAAAAACCCTTTTCCAATGGCTGCTCCTACATTGAGTTTACCAGCATTTGGACCATCTTCGTATTTTATATAAACTTTTGGATTTGCAATTTCACCACGCACTTCACCCGAACCACTCGCCTCAACAGTTATGGGTCCAATTGGGCCATCTCCTTTAATTCTAACAGTGATTCGCTCACCCTCTTTATACATCAATCCCATCATAGCAGACACACTTAAAACACGACCTAAAGCAGCGGTTGCTGTCGGCCATGTATGATGTAATTGTCTAGCTTCCTCAACGAGACTCGTCGTTGTGGCAGCGTATATTCTAACAGTCTTATCATAGGCATAACTGATGAGCGCATAATCTTTCATTTTTTCACCTCAATCATATTGTAGCATAATTGAATGTACATAGGGTTTCATGATACAATGAATCAGGTGATAAACATGTCATTTAAAATTGGTAATCTCGTATTTGAAAATCGCATCATACTAGCACCGATGGCAGGTGTTTCAAATAGTTCATTTCGCACATTGGCAAGACGGCATGGTGCGGGCTTAGTTTATGCTGAAATGGTTTCTGATAAAGGACTGCTTCATCATAATCAAAAGACTTTAGAACTTTTGCATATGACCGATGTAGAACATCCTATGGCACAGCAAATATTTGGTGCTGATTTAGAGACCATGGTGGCTGCAGCTGTTTATGTAAATGAGCATAGCAATTGCGATATCATTGATATCAATATGGGGTGTCCTGTACCTAAGGTTGCCGTAAAGGCGCAAGCTGGGGCTTCTTTAATGAAAGACCCTGATCGCATCTATGAGATCATCAAAGCGATTGTAGAAAGAGTATCAAAACCCGTGACAGTTAAAATGAGGAGTGGTTGGGATAGTCATAGTGTGAACGCGGTTGAAGTTGCTAAAAAAGTAGAGGCTGCCGGAGCAAGTGCAATCATCGTACACGGACGCACGCGGTCGCAAGGTTATAGTGGGTTTGCTGATCTAGATATCATTAAAGCGGTTAAGAAAAGTGTCTCTATACCCGTAATAGGCAATGGTGATGTCAAAGATGGACCTTCTGCAAAACGCATGTTGGATTATACAAAATGCGATGCCATCATGATTGGCCGTGCAGCATTGGGTAATCCATGGATTTTTAGAGAAATTGATGCATATCTAAAAGATGGGACGATATTAGCAAAACCCACACATCAAGAAATTAGAGAAATGATGATACAACATCTTGATTCTTTGGTACAATTAAAAGGCGAGAAGATTGCCTGTCTAGAAATGAGAAGTCATGGACCATGGTATCTTAAAGGTATCCCACATGCGGCAGAATTAAGAGCCGTCTTAAGTAAGACAAGCACACAAGAAGCATTTCATAAGGCTGTTGATGATTTCTTTGACAGCCATTAATGAGGAAGCGTATCGAAGTGGTCATAACGAGCTGCACTCGAAATGCAGTGATCCGCAAGGATCCGTGGGTTCGAATCCCACCGCTTCCGCCACCTGGAGGAAACCGGATTTGAAATATTGCTTTCAAATCCTTTTTTTGATATAATCAATTTAAATAAAATCACTTGGGAGGGTTTATATATGAAGCAAATAGTATTTATATTTTTGTTATTATTTACGTTTATTACAAGTTTTGGTTTTGTTGTTAATGCAGAGTTTGTTTTACCTCCTGATGAAGGAGGAGGAACACCTTTTACAGAAGGAATACTGACGATATACTCAGATGGAACGACCAATTCATCAGGAAGTTCTTCAGCTAGTTTCATTCCATTACTTGCAGGCACACACTCATTTATCTATTTTCACAATATTGGAAACACTTCAGCTAATTTAGGAGTATATAATGTTTTACCGAATCAATCTGTTTCAATTGGGATATATGGAAACAAGATTGATAATTTAGGTGTCTGGTATAATTTGGAACAATACTTTTACGATGAAGTTGGAGCATACCTCTAATGCAGCTTCACTAAATATGATAGTAAACGAAAATGACATTGAAGTATTGGATGAATATATTGACAATCATAATACTTGGACAAATTCTTATAATTGTTCATCCTTTGCTTCAGAAGCTTGGAATTTAGTCTCTGACATTTATTTAGACCCATACAATGATATATTATTTGTTGATACACCAAAAAAATTGAGTAACTCAATTAAAGATGTATCGGGATACTTTACTGGTATTCAATTTACTGTGGTTAGTAATATCGATGATTATGTGGGTTATTATGGATATGATTCTAACGATAATGGTGTATTTATAGAACAACTACAAAATTAGGAGGAAGAAAAATGAAGAAGAAACTAGTTTTATTATTCCTACTTTTATTAATCGTATATGTATCTTTTGCTAGCTTTGGTTGGAGAGCATTTGGCTTTACTTTTTGTGATGAACCAGATACATATATAGTTAGTTATACTGAAGTTGTCGATAATGAAATGGAAATAACATTTACTACAATATCAAGTGTTATGGATTTTAAAGGTGCTGTATTTGATTACTCTGATGGGATTTTGTATATTGGAGCAAGATGGGGATATAGTTTATTTGGGCGCTCCGATGGATCTGGAACTATAACAGTTACAATTGATGAGAATATTCAGAAAATTATATTAAAAGGATCAGGGAATGAAAGAGAACTTGAAATTCTAGAATGAATACGTCATTTTTTTAATTCTATACTACTTTGGTTTGAAATTTAAACTATATGTGATAATGTTAAACTATTTTCGTATACTAAGACTAGGAGTTATCTCTTAGTCTTTT
>WOYI010004224.1_pt1 | contig 21085 bp, 18 predicted proteins | sample 6423411 | NCBI WGS metagenome assembly WOYI01 (sample SAMN13441803, study PRJNA592873) | oil field metagenome | biome: oil field; feature: oil-well bore; material: oil-contaminated soil; isolation source: oil-contaminated soil from oil-well borehole | place: Germany: Wietze | collected 2016-10-18 ... | reverse complement strand
ATTATTCGGGTCAATCTCGATATCATAGACAATATGGTTCCCTAAAACCCCACCATTGGAGGCATCCCATCCGTTTCCATTATTTGATGATTTGTAGATACCGCCGCCGTAAGTTCCGGCATAGACAATGTTGGAGTTAGTCGGATGGATTGCCAGGGATTGGATCTTGAGATTGCCTAAACCAGCATTTTGCTGATACCAGGTGTCACCCTGGTCATAAGTTTTGTAGACACCACTGACGTAACTGCCCGCGTATACCGTTTGATTCTGATTTGGGTCCACCACCAACGCAGTGAAAGTCCCTCCAACTGGGCCAACCGGGGTTGGAGTAATCGGCGTTGGCGTAGGAAGGTATTGTTTAGCTACAAAAGGGAAATACCGCTTATAAAGTCCCATACCAAAGCCAGACGTGGAAAAAAGAGTTGCCACAAATAGCAATGAAAAAACAAAACCGCTGACCCAAAAACAAAGCTTCCTGTTCCTGCCCTTCATCGTGTTGCCTCCCCATTATGTATACAACAAACGTGCCAACCTAAGCCGCTGTCCTCGCAGTCAGAAACGGTATATCGGAGTGAGACCACGCATCGTTGCAAACTCCCAATGCAAACAGTCCCGATTAATTCTACTTAGTGCTTGTTAACGATTTCCAGCAACGCCTCCAAACAACGCTCAACGGCAAGATCATCAATATCATGGTGCGTAACCAGGCGGATCTCGCCATCATTGGTATCGTTGATCAAAACTCCGCGTGCTTTCATCTCGTTGATCAGGAGGCTGTTATCCATGCCGAGAGCAGGATCGAGCTCAAAGAAAACCATATTGGTGTTGGGCGAACCTTTTGTCAGCTGAATGCCGGGCACTTGTGCCAGACCTTCCGCCAGCCTGTGTGCGCGAATATGGTCTTCCTCCAGGCGTCCGATCATGCTGTCGAGCGCCACGATACCTGCGGCAGCGATGATGCCCGCCTGGCGCATGCCACCGCCCAGCATTTTCCTGATTCTGCGAGCGCGCCCGATGAATTGCTTGTCTCCGCACAAGACCGAACCGATCGGCGCACACAAACCTTTGCTCAAACAAAATGTAATGCTTTCAGCCGGTTCCACCAGTGTTGCAGCCGGGACCTTTAAGGCAACTGAAGCATTAAAAATGCGTGCTCCATCGATGTGAAAATGAAGTCCCAGTTCAGCTGTCGTTACCCCGACACTGCGCATGTAATCTGCGTTCAGCGCTTTACCACCGCACGCATTCTGCGTGTTTTCAACAATGACCATACGTGAAATTGGCTCATGGTAATCTTCAGGGTTGCGCATTGCACGCTGAATATCCTCAAGCGCAAGAGTGCCATCTTCCTGGTTCAGAATAGTATGGATGACCACTCCACCTAAAGCCGAGACCCCGCCGGCTTCGTGTAAAAAGGTATGCCCGGCGGTTCCCATGATCACTTCATCTCCACGACCACAGACCGCCAATACAGCGACGAGGTTGCCCATCGTGCCGGAACTCACCAACAACCCTGCTTCTTTTCCGAGCATGGCTGCAGCTTTTTCCTCCAGCATGGTTACTGTTGGATCTTCCCGGTAAACATCATCACCGACTTCTGCTGTTGCCATGGCTGCGCGCATGGCTGATGTTGGATGAGTGACGGTATCAGAACGAAAATCAAAGTACTTTTGCATATCAGGCTTTCTCCAAATGATCAATAATTGTCTGCAGGTCAGAAGGCAAGGGTGCATTGAACTCTGTCTCCTCTTCCTTACCTGGCAGACGGATGACGAGCTTGCTCGCGTGCAGGAAAAATCGATCAATTTCCAGGCTGTTTTTGCGGTGACCATAAATCTGATCGCCGACAACCGGGCAGCCCAGAAAAGCCAGGTGTACACGAATCTGATGTGTGCGCCCAGTAAGCGGATTGACTTCCAGGAGCGTATGATCGCGATATTCAGCAACAGTATAGAATTCACTCTCCGCTTTTCTACCTTGGGTGCCGTAATTGATTGCCATGCGCTGGCGGTGCCTTTCATCCCTGCCCAACCTGGTTTCAATTCGCCCTGTAGGCGTTGGGGGCTTTCCGTCAACCAGTGCCAGGTAGGTCTTTTTTGCCTTCCTGGTTTTAAATTGCCTTACCAACCAGGTATATCCGACGGCTGTTTTGGCGACGATTAAGACCCCGGAAGTGTCTTTATCCAAGCGATGAACAATGCCTGGACGGCTTGGCTCCCCCACTGAAGCAATTTGAGGCCAATGGAAAAGTAAGGCATTCACAAGCGTGTTTTCAGCATTACCGGCACCCGGATGCACCACCAAACCAGCTGGTTTGTTGATCACAACCACATCAGCATCCTCGTAGATCAATTCCAACGCGATATTCTGTTTTTCGGGAAGTTCTTCTGTAATTTCAGTTACCAGGGCTGTGACCTTATCGCCAGGCTCCAATTGGTAAGCTGGTTTACTTACCACTTTTCCGTTTACCTTGACTTCGCCCGCAGAAATCATGCTCTGAATCTTTGCCCGTGAAAGCTTAACGATTTGCTCAGCTAAAAATTTATCTAATCGCTTCGCCGGCGATTCATAAAAAGTGATTTCAACCAGCTCAGGTTTCATTCGTACCATCCTGCTTGGCTTCGGACGTTTGATGAGCGGCTTTTTCTCTCTGTTCCTGGATCAGCAGACTCAACAACATCAAGATGACTCCGATAGTGACGCAAGAATCCGCCACATTGAAAACAGGGAAACGGCCGACAGCAACAAAATCAGTTACATAGCCGAAGCGGATGCGGTCGATCATATTTCCAACAGCTCCAGCCAGTATCAAACCTATGCTGATTCGATAGATCAATGGTTCGTTAACTGCCTTATGGTAATACCAAATTGTTGCGACCGAAATGATGATCGAGAGAATCAATAGCGGAATGTTCGCGTTTTGGAAAATGCCGAAAGCTGCGCCAGTGTTGTGCCAATAAGTAAAACGGAGAAAGGGTGCCAAAAAAGGGATTGGGTAAATCTCCTCGCCCACGGCAATATTCTGCCTGATCAGTGCTTTGCTCCATTGATCAAAGATAACCATCACAGCTGCAATGCCAAACAAAAGAAAGTAGTGGCTTATTTTGTTTTTAGTGGAGTTCATCTGACCACCTTTTCAATTTTTAATACCACCTCTTCACCATCGAAACTGTCCGCGAAAGAATTCCCCTTATCGAGTTCAGTCTGGTTCACCTCCAATGCCAGGGTCTCACTGGAGATATAATCAGAATTTTCCTGGATCGCCTGCGCCAGTTCAGGTGTTGCTTGATAAGAAACACGAATCCTGTCAGCAATCTCGAGACCAGAAGTCTTTCGCAAATCCTGGACCCGCCGAACAAATTCCCGCGCCAAGCCTTCATGGAATAATTCAGGCGTCAGCGTGGTAATCAAAGCCGCCATATAAGCACCTTCCGTGGCGACCTCATAACCTTCCTTGGAAGAAGTGAGTACTTCCACCTCATCAGGCATGATCTCGTAATATTTGTCTTCCACCTTTACAACCAGGTTTAGCCCATCCAGCAGCTTTAAAGCACTTTCCTGTGTTGGTACATCCAAAATTGCCTGGCGGATCTTCGGGCTGAGAGCTCGATATTTCTGCCCCAATTGTTTTGGCAGTGGGTTGAGACTGTACGTGACTGCTTCCTCATCTCCACCCAACAACCTGACACGCTTGACATTCAATTCATCTTCCAAGATATCCTGGAAGCGTTCGATCACTTCGCCTTCCTCTGCATTGCCGACCGCAAAAGCAGCTTCAGAGAGAGGTTGCCTTACTTTGATGTTCGATTTATTTCGAGCAGCGTGGCCCAAGGATGCCAATTTCATCACCAGCATCATATCGCGGTTCAGACGCTCGTTGATCAGGCTTTCGTCAACCTTTGGCCACTCCGCCAGGTGAACGGAAATCGGGGCGTCTTCATCCACCGATGTAACAAGATTTCGATAAATGGTCTCAGCCATAAAGGGCATGGTCGGTGCAATTAACTTGCTAAGCGTCACCAGTGCTTTATACAGGGTTTCGTAAGCGGCAGCTTTATCGGCATCCGATTCGCTCTTCCAGAATCTTCTTCTTGAACGGCGCAAATACCAATTCGAGAGATCATCCACAAATTTCTCGATTGGACGGGTGGCACCGATAACATCAAAGCTTTCATAAGCATTGGTCACATCCCGTACAAGTATTTCCAGGGAAGATAAAAGCCAGTCGTCCAGCTCAGAGAATTGAGGGATGATTGCGGAATCTGGTGTCCAGTTATCCAGGTTGGCATAGGTGACAAAAAAGGAATAGGTGTTCCAAAGTGTAAGCATAAAACTTCGCACAACTTCACCAACAAGCTCTTTGCTGAAGCGGCGTTCGTTCCCTGGGGGGCTGGAGGTATACATATACCAGCGCATCGGGTCAGCTCCGTATTCGTTAATCACTTCCCAGGGGTCGATCACATTTCCGCGGGATTTGGACATTTTCTGCCCATTTTCGTCCAAGATCAAACCCAGGCAAATGACGTTTTTATAAGCAATGCTATCCATAACCAGGCTGCTGATGGCATGCAGTGAGTAAAACCAGCCGCGGGTTTGGTCCACTGCCTCGCAGATGAAATCAGCGGGAAACTGTGACTTGAATTCATCCATGTTTTCAAAAGGATAATGCCACTGAGCATAGGGCATCGAACCTGAATCAAACCAGACATCGATCAATTCTTTCACCCGTTTCATCTGTCCGTTCCCACAGTTCGGGCAAGGGAAATGGACATCATCAACGAAAGGACGGTGTAGTTCGAGTTCGCTCATGTCTTTCTCAACCAGATCGGACAATTCCTGCCTGGAGCCTACACAAACCTGGTGGTGGCAATCCGGGCATTCCCAAACCGGTAATGGGGTACCCCAATAACGGTTGCGTCCCAACGCCCAGTCGATATTGTTTTCCAACCAATTACCAAAGCGACCGTTCTTTATGTGCTCCGGCACCCAATTGATCTCCTGGTTAAGTTCGACCATGCGTTTTTTGATCGCGCTGGTCTTAATGAACCATGTCGGCCTTGCCATGTAAAGCAGGGGAGTCTGGCAGCGCCAGCAGAATGGGTAAGTATGGTTAATCGTACCAAGCTTGAAGAGTAGACCTCGATCTTGAAGATCGTGGATGATACTTGAATCGGCGTCCTTGACGAAAACACCCGCCCAACTTTGAACCTGTCGTAAAAAACGACCTTCATCATCAATGGTCATAATCAAGGGCAGGTCATATTGTTTGGCAACTTCCATATCTTCCATGCCAAAAGCAGGCGCGATATGAACCAACCCGGTCCCATCTTCTGTTGTCACGTAATCGGCATTGACGATGTAGTGGGCAGGTTTTTCAAGCGGAAAGAAGGTATACAAAGGCGCATAGCGTATGCCTTTCAGTGATTTGCCTTTCATGGTCTTCAACACACGGAAAGGTTGGTCACCAAAAACTTTAATGACCAGGTCCTTGGCTAAAATGAACTTTTCCTCACCCATCCCATCAGCAGTGACAAGCGCATATTCCACATCAGGATGCGCTGCAACAGCAACATTGCCAGGCAAAGTCCAAGGAGTTGTGGTCCAGACCAAAAGGCTGGTGTCTTCTTCGTCCACGAGAGGGAACCGTACGAAGATACTGGGGTCATCGGTGTTTTCATAACCCAATGCGACCTCATGATCCGAAAGCGGTGTTCCGCAGCGCGGGCAATAAGGAACAACTTTCTGCCCCTGGTAGAGCAGATTTTTATCCCAAATAGATTTCAACAGCCACCAGACGGACTCAATATATTCATTGGTGTAGGTCACATAAGCGCGGTCCTTGTCCACCCAGTAAGCGATCCGGTCAGTCATTTGTTCCCAGTCCTGAATGCGCGAAAAAGCTGAATCACGGCAGAGCTGATTGAACTCAGCGATGCCATATTCTTCGATTTGGCTCTTGTGGGTAAAACCAAGCTGCTTTTCCACCTCGATCTCAACCGGCAGACCGTGCGTATCCCAACCGCCGCGTCGATCAACAAAGTAACCCTGCATAGTTTTATAGCGTGGGAACATGTCTTTAAACGCTCGCGCCAAAACATGGTGTACACCGGGCTTTCCATTGGCAGTCGGAGGACCTTCGAAGATCACAAAAGGCGGACGGTCTTTGCGATCTTCAGAAGAGCGCTTGAAAATATCATGCGACTTCCAGAAGCGCAGTTGAGCTTCTTCCTCTGCAGGAACATTGAGCCTGGATGAGACTGGTTTAAACATATATCCTCCAATAATCAAATAAAAAAGCCCGCCCCGACAGGGACGAGCCGTAACATGCTCGCGGTACCACCCCGCTTCCCGGCACTGCCGGGCGCTTGGTGCCCCTATATCGGAGGGCAGTCGGCTCGCTTACTACCCGAAGGTTTGTTCAGCGTGCAGCTCAGGAAGGATTTTCGTTCAATCGTTTCCACCCGGCTTCCATCATCCCGGGCTCGCTATTGGTCAACATTGAATTACTCGTTTCCGTCACAGCTTGAAATAAATTTTATCATAATAGTTACAGGAATTGTTTTTTGTCGTGCAATAATGTCGTGCAAATAACACAGAGGGCGATTGCCAGAAGTCATATTTGATGAGCGATCGTGCCGATCTCCTGACCGGGCGCGAAATTTTTCTTCAAATCTCATCCATGGCTTGTCATAATTTTATCCAATTGGAGATTTTTTCAATTTACACGCTTATCCAGACAACCCGTTTGGAAAAGGACCTCTCGTCAGTGAATGGTGATTTTTAAATAAAAAGAACCCTTGCGAGTTCTTGGTGGGTGCCTGGAGGGGGTCGAACCCTCAACATCTTCATCCACAGTGAAGCACTCTGCCATTGAGCTACAGGCACCATGTTAGGCGGCAATTCTAACACAAGCCCAAACGGACTGCAAGCAATATTTTTCCGCTATTTTCCTCTACTTACTAACCAAAAAAAGAACCAATTTCCTTCCTTGGAATTGAATGTTGTTCAAATGTGCGTAAATCTTTACCAACAATTGTCTCATTAGCCAATTCATCCGGACCAAGGACTAACGCAAATTTGACCCCCAATCGGTCTGCAAGCTTAAATTGCCGGGCAAGTTTATCCGGCTCAGCTAAGATCACATGAAAACCGTTCTCTCGAAGTTCCGTTGCCAGCCTTATCGACTCAACCAGCATTTCTTCACTAAATACGGTGACAAAAACAGTACCTGGGTAGCTGAGATCAGAAGGAAGCAAGCCATACGCCTCCAAAACCAGCATGATGACCACGTCGCCCATTGCGAAGCCAACACCAGGCAGAGGTTGCCCACCCACATCCCCAACCAGGTTGGCATAATGCCCACCACCTAAAATTGCTCTGAATTCGCCTTTGACATCATGTGCTTCAAATACCAAACCAGTGTAATAATCCAGCCCGCGAATGATCTTTGGTTCATAGCGAATATATTCGCCAACACCTAAAGCATTTACATATTCGAACAGTTGGCTGAGTTCTTCCGACTCCTTCCACAACTGGGTGTTGGAAAGAAGCGATTTAATGGCGTCGATTTGAACGCCATCCAAACCCAGGGCTGTTACGTTTTTCTCCCAGACATCAGCGGGTTGCTTGTCGATGCGATCGATCATCCTGAGCAATTCGGGCTTCGTTTGAGGATTGATGCCAATCTCAGTCAGTTTTCGATCCATCAAACGGCGGTCATTAACCAATACCTGAACCATCTCGCTCTTCAAACCAACCAGTTTGAGAAAATTAGCAGCCACTGCCAGTAATTCGGCGTCTGCCTGGACGGCATCACTGCCAATCAGGTCAATATTCCACTGGTAAAACTCGCGGGTGCGCCCCTTTTGAGGGCGTTCATAACGCCAAAAAGGACCAAAAGCCCACCAGCGCAGAGGAAAGACCAGCTCGTTTTGCTGGTTGGCAACCATGCGTGCCAGCGTAGGTGTCAACTCCGGACGCAGTGTGATCGGGTCACCACCACGGTCTTCGAAAACGAAAGCTTGTTCTTTGACCAGCTCCTCACCTGATTTTGCCGCATAGAGGTCAATCGTTTCGAGGCAGGGACCCTCATAACGTTGATACCCAAAGGCTTCAGAGGCTGATTTCAACTTCTCCACCAACCAGGTTCGTCTCGCCATTTCATCCGGGTAGAAATCCCGTGTACCTTTAACGCTTTTCACAACATTTTTCATAGGAATCTAACCTCGAGTATTAATAAGTGATAGTATAACATGCAGGTATCGAGTAAAATTAACCATCCAAACAAGAACAAAGGACAGATTATGAATATTGGTGAAATTGCTGTTCTGGTCCAAGGGAAGATCCTAACAAATGGTGTCAACACCAATCTCGAGGTTGTAGGAGCTTTCGCCGGAGATTTAATGAGTGATGTCTTAGCGACGATCAAGCCTGAAGCAATTTTGATCACCGGCCTGAATAATCCCCAAGTAATTCGAACAGCCTTAATTGCCGATGTGCGCATGGTCATTATCGCCCGGGGAAAACAACCCTCAATTGAAATGACCGAATTAGCAAACAGCGAAGGTATGCCTATTGTCAGCTCTCCGTTGGGTTTGTTTGAGCTTTCAGCCCGTCTTGCTGAAAACCATATTGTCAGTTTTGAGCAAAAATTCGACTTATCAAAATACGACTAATAACTAAAAGACTATGAGCAACCAGGGATTACTATCAGATTCTTCTGCCGCCAGGATCACACGGGTTGAAGAACTTGCGTACGAGCTAACCATCGGCGAGGTGATGACCAGGGATCCTCTCACGCTTAAGATCAATATGAGTATGCGTGACGCGCTTGACCTGATGGGAAAATACAAGATTTCCGGTGCTCCTGTCGCGAGAGATGGCAAACTGATTGGCATCCTTTCTATGGAAGATTTGATCCGTTCTCTGCGTGATGGTCGTATCGACCGAAAAATCACCGAATATATGTCCGGTGCAGTCATCACTGTCCGCGAGCATGACCAGCTTGTGGAAGCCTTGAAATTATTTGTGAAATCTAAGGTTGGTCGGCTTCCCGTTGTTGATGAGAACGACAACCTGGTCGGGATCTTAACCAAAGGCGACATCTCGAATGGATTATTGAATGCCCTTCAACGGGATTATGAGGCGGAAGAGCTGATTCGTTATCGAGCCTCCCATCTGTTTGAGGATATTGTCTCTGACCGAACAAGTTTGATCCTGCGATACACCATCAAGAAAGATGACTTCTTACATGGTGGCGCGGCTTCCAACCGGATTAAAAAGGCTTTATTACGTTTAGGTGCATCCAGTCAAATAGCCCGTAAGTGCGGCATTGCTGTCTATGAGGCAGAAATGAACCTTATCATCCACACCAACAACGGCGGCTTCCTCCGGGTTGAAGTTGAGGAGAATAAAATCATCATGGAAGCTTACGATGATGGACCCGGAATCCCGGATATCGACAAAGCTATGACTCCTGGTTGGTCTACAGCTAGTTCTGAGGTACGCAACAAAGGCTTCGGAGCCGGTATGGGGTTGGTGAATATCAATAACTGTGTCGATGAGATGGTCATTAAGTCCTCAAAAGAAAGGGGAACAAATTTATTTATGACCATGTATCTCGACAAAGCATCCAAACAGAAATAAGATATGGATCTTCAAATAATCTTTGATTCTCTCAACCTAATCCTTCTCACCGAAGAAAGAGACTTTTCTCAGATTCATTTCGATTCCGCCTACATGTCCGACCTGCTCAGCTGTGTTATGACAGGAGCAAAACCGCACAGCCTTTGGATCACATTGATCGCGAATATCAATATCGTTGCCGTAGCCAGCCTGCTGGAGATCCCGGCTATCATAATCACAGAAAACGCCCAGCCAAACCAGGAAACAATCGAGCGAGCAAATATGGAAGGGATCGTACTGCTTTCCACAAGCGCTAGCAACTATAACGTGTCGGGTCACCTCTGGGAATTAGGGATCAAGGATCAATAGACCATGTCTATACATCGCTTGGAGCTGCATGTTCATTCTGTGCTTTCTCCTTGCACCAGCCTGGAAATGATCCCTCCTTTTATTATCGAGAAAGCCCTTAAAACCGGAATTGATATCATTGCCTTGACAGACCATAACAGTGGCGCGAACGTCCAGGCTATGCTTGAAGCAGCCGAAGGAACCGGAATCACGATCTTGCCCGGAATAGAGCTTGAGACAGCAGAAGAGATCCACGTGCTCTGCCTTTTTGATACCTTGGTTCAACTTCAGGCATTTGGACAAATCGTGGATAGTAACCTCCCTGATTACAAGAATAATGAAGACTTTTTTGGTTGCCAATTGGTGGTGGACAAAACTGGCAATTTCTTGCGGAAGGAAGAACGCTTGCTCCACACCGCTTCACGACTTTCCATTTTTCAGGCTCAAAAAATTGTGCACGAATTGAATGGGCTTTTTATTCCAGCCCATGTTGAGCGGGAGGAAAACGGAATGCTCCCACGCCTGGGCGGTGTGCCACCCGAACTAAACCTCTCGATTGTAGAAATTTCAAGTTATGAAAGCGTCTCGTCTGTACGTAATCTTTGGTCTGACCTAAAAAATCTCCATATCATCAAAAATGGAGACGCCCATGACCTGGATGGAATGGTTGGGTCGACAAAACTCGAAATTGAGGACATCTCTGTTGCCAACCTCGAGCGGGCAATCCTGGAACAGACATAGTTAAGACCTGTCATTGTTATCATGGCAGACCTTATTGTAACAAGATGGGGTCCGTTCTCGACCAGGGGATCTTTGGAATTTGTGATTGTCGTAATAGTATCTATGTAATATAATTAGTTGTCTAACGACTTCAATAACAAAGACTGGCTAATGAATATCAAAAAAGGACGGAAGCCGGTTGAAACACTTTCTATTGATTTACACAGCCTATCGTCTCACCAGATCAAAGGATCTGTATTTTCCCCTTGCCTGTCACCTGAAAGGAAAATAATCCCGACCATCCAAATGTTTTTTTACCATTTTCTGGGTTGATGTTTCATCCAAATTGAATCGAGTTGATCAGTCAAGCTATCCAAAGGAGATTTTATGGAAAATACAGCCAACCAACAAAAAATTAGTTATGACCATCCGGATGCTATCGGCGAAATCCGCAATATCATCCTGGATACTGGGCGAAGTAAGGATGCTCTTATTGCTGTCCTTAAAAAAGTAGCCGACCGATTCGGATACATCTCAAACATCGCCGTTCAGGAAATCAGTCGCCAGACTTCCATTTCTGCAGCGGAAATTTTCTCAGTGGCGACATTTTACCGAATGCTTCCCACTACCCAGAGAGGTCGGCACGTCATCGAATTCTGCGAAAGCTTGCCTTGTCATGTTGTGGGAGGACGAGAATTGTACCGCGCCCTTGTGGATCAATTAGGTGTCCAAGCGGGAGAAACCAGCGCAGATGGCAGATTCACACTGCTCACTACCAGTTGCCTGGGAGTCTGCGAAGTTGGTCCAGTTCTCTCAATCGACAATAATATTCATGGGAATCTCAGTGCTGAAAGCCTGGCTGAAATTCTCGCTAAGTACGGGTAGGAGCTCTGATGAAAAAATACAGGTCTATGGTTTTGATATCAAGCGGCGAGTCGAGCAAATCGAAAGGCTCAGATGCCGTTGTAGACGCCTTTCATCAGGCGATCGAGAAATATGACCTTGGTGCTGAAGTCTGTGTAACTACAATTCCGGATTCTAGCAGCGTAAAAAACCAACCCCTGGTAATTGTTTACCCTGAGGCAGTAGCCTATGGTCCCGTACTTGAAGAAAACGTTGATTTCCTTGTCTCCGAGCACCTTTACAAAGGTCGGGTTGCGGAAGCCTTGCGGGTAAGTGATCCTTTCGAAATGAAACGAATTTCCTGGCTATTGCAGCGGACCGGCACCATGCCTGCCGAAAACCGGATTGTCCTCGAATATGTCGGCGTGATCGATCCAACCAGCATCAACGACTTTCTGACTCATGATGGTGGGCAGGCATTTGCGGCTGCCGTGGAAATGAAGCCGCAAAAAATCATCGACATCATCAAGAAGTCTGGTCTGCGTGGTCGCGGTGGAGCGGGGTTTCCCACCGGAGTCAAATGGCAGGCCGTGAGGGATGCTCCAGGAGACAAGAAATACATCATCTGTAATGCGGATGAAAGTGAACCAGGCACCTTCAAAGACAGGGTCATCCTGGAGGGAAACCCATTTTCGATGATCGAAGCCATGCTGATCGCTGGATATGCTTGTGGTGCCGACGAAGGGTACATTTACATCAGGGGAGAGTATCTCGATGCTCTGGAAAAGATATCCAATGCGCTTCGAGCAGCCAGGGAGTTCGGGGGCTTGGGAAAGAACATCCTCAATACCGGCTTTAACTTCGATATCCATGTGCACTCCGGTGCTGGCGCTTATATCTGCGGCGAAGAGACTGCACTCCTCGAATCAATCGAGGGCAAACGCGGTGAGCCGAGACCAAAACCCCCTTATCCCACCACCCGTGGTTTGTGGGGCAAACCCACGCTGATCAACAACGTGGAAACGCTCGGTAACATCCCTCCCATCATCCACAATGGAGCCGACTGGTTCCGTGCACAGGGCACGCCTTCCAGTCCAGGCACAAAGGTTTATACCATTCTGGGAAATGTCAATAAGACCGGTCTAATGGAAGTACCCATGGGTATTACCTTGCGGGAAGTGATCGGGATCTATGGTAAAGGAATGAAAAGCGGGACCTTCAAATTTGCTCAAACAGGCGGCTCGAGTGGATCGATCATTCCCGCTATCCTGCAAGACACTCCCATGGACTTCGATTCATACCGGAATGTTGGTGTTGCGCTGGGATCGGGAGCGCTGTTGATTTGCGATGACAGTAACTGCATTGTTGATTGCGTTCGGGTGCTGATGAGGTTTTTCAAGGTGGAGTCCTGCGGCAAGTGCGTACCCTGCCGTATTGGCACTGAACAAGCCCTTGATATCATGACGGCGATCTCTGAAGGACGAGGAACCATGGAGCACCTGGCACAATTGGAATGGCTGAGCCATGGTATGGAGGAGTTCTCAAACTGCGGTTTGGGGCAAACTGCTGGATCGCCAATCAAGAATATGCTGGATCACTTTAGAGCTGAAGTGGAAGCCCACATTAAATTAGGCGTCTGTCCTGCTGGGGTTTGTTCGATGGGAAAATGACCTGAAATACTTGAGACTGTATTGCAGCATCACAAACTTAAACAGCATTGATATTTAAATGCGTTGACCAATCTTGGGTTCAAGATTACACTTATTGTATATTATTTCACAAAGTAAGATCGTGATTTGTACAAGGAGAAAAAACGAATATGACGAGTACAACCCAGCCCATTGATCCACTTTACAACCCAAAATTGCGGCCAATTATCGATAAGATCATCGAAGATAACATTGATCTCGATGGTGGGCTTATGGTAGTTCTGAACAATTTACAATCAAAAATTGGTTTCCTCTCAGCTCCGATGCAGGAATATGTTGCAGAATGCCTCAGTATCCCAGTTAGTAAAGTGCATGGCGTGGTTTCCTTTTACTCCTTCTTTACGACGGTTCCCCGTGGAAAGCATGTAATCAAATTTTGCATTGGTACCGCTTGCTACGTTGGCGGTATTACCCAGATGGTTGATAAAGCCAAACAAATGCTGGGGATCGAGCCTGGACAAACGACCAGCGATGGTATGATCACCTTGGAAGTTTGCCGTTGTGTTGGTGCCTGCAGCCAAGCACCCGTCGTGGTTGTTGATGAAGTCAATAATGGTCGGATGAAACCAGCCAAGTTCACCAAAGTCATCGAAAAAGTCCTTAACGACGAGGCAGCGGCTTGAGAGAACTTTCCTTACACATTCTGGATATCGCTGAAAACAGTATTTCTGCCGGTGCAAGCAAGGTTGAGATCCTGGTGAAGGAAGATACCCTGAATGATGAGTTGTGGATTTCGGTCAAGGATAACGGCAAAGGTATGGACGAAGAATTCCTTGCCATAGTAATGAATCCTTTCGTCACCAGCAGGACCACCCGTAAAGTGGGCTTAGGTATTCCCTTGCTTAAACAAGCAGCAGAAGCTTGCAACGGTGGAATGACCATAGATTCCCAACCAGGAAAGGGCACAGAATTAACAACGAAATTTCAAGACAGCCATATTGACCGAATGCCGTTGGGAAACCTGGCAGACACCTTCTTAAGCCTGCTTATTGGGACACCAGGCGTAAACTGGGTGCTGCATTACCAGGTTAACGACCAGACCTTCCATTTTGACGACAGCGAAGTCAAACGAGTGCTTGACGGAATGCCGCTGACCGATTATCGAGTGATAGAGTATCTCACCAATACCATTCAGAATGGTATTAATGGATTAAATGAAAATGGATTCAAACAAGGAGTGAATCATGCCTACAATTAATTCTGTTGAAGACCTCAAGAGACTGCGTGAAGAAGCCCAAAAAATCAAAGAAATGCGTGACCAGGCTGGCAAGACCCAGATCGTGGTTGGCATGGGCACCATCGGTATTGCTGCCGGTGCGCGTGAGACCTTGAAAGCAATCCTCACTTTTGTTGAGGAAAAAAACCTGCCCGATATCATCTTGCGCCAAACCGGCAACCTCGGTCTAAGCGGTATGGATCCTGTCGTGAAAGTGACGCTTCCGAATCAGGAAGAAGTCGTCTATGTTAAAGTCAGTCCCAATATCGCACGCAAAATTATGCAAGATCATGTTGTCGGTGGCAACGTGCTCACAGAATACGTATTTAAAGAATAGAAAATTTTTGGAAAGGTAATAAAAGAGAATCTATTATGGCATATTATCGATCAACGATTCTTGTTTCGATGGATCCGATTTGTATCGAGAAAGGCGCTCTTCAGATCAAAGAGCAGATCATCGAAGAGCTGAAGTTGCAAAAAATTCTGGATGAAGTTCAAATTCTCGATAGCCCTCGCATCGGCGACCCCGAAACCGAAGGACCAGATATTCTGGTCTATCCGGAAGGCAGCCATTATATTGCCCTGACACCTGAGAGCGTTCACCCACTGGTTGTCGAACACTTCATTAAAGGTCGTGAACTTGCGCAATACAGTGCAAAAATGCGCGACCTCATGGATGAAGAGGTACGAGAACCTAAAGATAAAGAAGTGCGCGTCATCCTGGAAAACATTGGCAAAATTGATCCCCGCAACATTGAGGACTATATTGCTACCGATGGCTACTCAGCTCTGGCAAAAGTCCTGACCGAAATGACCCCTGAAGATGTCATTCAGATGGTTCTCGATTCCAAACTGCGAGGTCGTGGCGGCGCTGGCTTCCCAACTGGCTTGAAGTGGAAATTCGCACGCCAGGCGCAAGCTACTCCAAAATTCATGGTCTGTAACGCGGACGAGGGAGATCCCGGTGCGTTCATGAACCGTAAAGTTTTGGAAGGTGACCCTCACTCAGTCATCGAAGGAATGGTAATCGGTGCTTATGCCGTTGGTTCCAGCCAGGGTTATGTTTACTGCCGTGCCGAATACCCTATTGCAGTCAGCACCCTGAATGTAGCCATTAAACAGGCAAAGGAATACGGTCTGTTGGGCGAGAACATTATGGGCTCGGGATTCTCCTTCGATTTGGAAGTCCGTATGGGCGCAGGAGCTTTTGTGTGCGGCGAAGAAACTGCTTTGATCGCCTCGATTGAAGGCAGTCGCGGTGAACCCCGTGTCCGCCCACCATTCCCTGCGAGCAAAGGTCTTTGGGGCAAGCCAACCAACATCAATAATGTTGAAACTTATGCCAATATCCCAAAAATCATTTATCGAGGTCTGGAATGGTACACGAGTATGGGTTCTGAGAAGAGCAAAGGCACAAAGACCTTCGCGCTTGCAGGTAATGTTGCCCATACCGGTCTGATTGAAGTCCCCTTTGGTATGACCTTACGCGAAATCATCTATGATATCGGCGGCGGCATCAAAGATGGTAAAGCATTCAAAGCTGTTCAGACTGGTGGTCCAATGGGCGGTTGTCTGCCAACCTGTGACCTCGATTTACCTGTAGACTACGAAACATTGGGTGCTGCCGGCTCGATCATGGGCTCTGGCGGTATGATCGTTATGGACGAGGACACCTGCATGGTCGACATTGCCCGCTTCTTCATGGAATTTACCCAGGAAGAGTCATGTGGAAAGTGCGTACCCTGCCGTGTTGGAACCCGCCGTATTCTTGAAATCCTCGAACGCATTTGCGCAGGTGGAGGCATCCCCGAAGACATCCCAATGCTTCGCAGCCTCTGTGAAGAAATCAAACAGGATAGCCTCTGCGGTCTGGGTCAGGGTGCACCTAATCCGGTCGTCTCCACGCTGAATCACTTTCTGGACGAATACGAAGCCCATATTTACGAAAAACGCTGCCCTGCAAAGGTCTGCCGTAATCTGATCAGTTACCATATTTCAGAAGAAAAATGCACCGGTTGTACTATCTGTGCCCGAAATTGCCCGGTCAGTGCAATCACTGGTGAACGCAAGCTTACACACGTCATCAATCAGGATATCTGCATACGGTGTGGTATTTGCCACCAGGTTTGTAATTTTGATGCTGTAGAGGTCAACTAATCATACGAGACGATGGAGAAAATTAGATGATCAAACTAACTGTAAACGAATTGCCCGTCGAAGTTGAACTTGGGTCAACCATCCTGCAAGCGGTCCAGAAAGCTGGGTTTAATGTCCCAACTTTGTGCTATCACCCCAAACTAGTTCCCTACGGAGCCTGCCGTTTGTGCCTGGTCGAAGTTGAAGGTGCCCGCACCATGCAGCCTTCCTGTACTGTTCCTGCAACAGAAGGAATGAAAGTCCACACTGACACTGAAAAAACGAAGGCAGCCCGTCATTTCGTATTGTCCATGCTTTTCAGTGAGCGCAATCACTTCTGTATGTATTGTCAATCTACTGATGGTGATTGCGACTTGCAGCAAGCCGCCTATAACGAAGGCATGAACCATTGGCCGATCACTCCTGCCTACAAACCTTACCACGTGGATATCAGCCATCCAGATTTCATCCTGGATAATAACCGCTGTATCATTTGCCGGCGCTGCGTGAGGACCTGTTCTGAGCTGGTGGGTAACCATACCCTCGGGATTGAAGAACGCGGTTCTGCCAACATCCTGGTTGCCGACGGCAACGTCCCTCTGGGTGAAAGCACTTGTATCTCCTGTGGTAACTGTGTGCAGATCTGCCCAACTGGCGCTCTCTTTGACCGCCGCTCCATGTACCAGGGTCGTGAAACCGATCTCACGCACACCAAATCCGTTTGTATGGACTGTAGCATCGGCTGCTACCGCGTGGTCAAGACCCGCGATAATCGCCTGGTGCGCATTGATGGCGACATGGATGCCACCTTTGCAGATGGGCTGTTATGCGAAAAAGGTCGCTACAATCCAGTCAAAGAAAGCCGTGTCCGTGTCAATGAACCACTCATTCGCCGCGATGGCGAATTGCAACCCATCAGCTGGGAAGATGCATTGAACGTTGTTTCAACTCAACTGAAAGCACATGACAGTGCTGAAATCAAAGCTTACATCTCCGGTCGTCAATCAATCGAGAACCTGAGCGCTTTCCAAAGCTTTTTCAAAGAGAACTACAAGGTTGGTCAAACCGCCTTGTTCGGTCACGATGAAAGCGCTGCTGTAAGTGTAGAGCTGGCCCGTGAATTTGGCGCATTTGAATCAAACCTGGGCGCCCTCGTTGATGCTGATGCCGCTATCGTTCTCGGGGCTGATTTGATCAAGGATTACCCCGTAGCCGGCTTTTTGTTGAAGCGCAAACCGAGCGATTTGTTCAACCTCGTGATGGTAACCAAGGAAGAAAATAAACTTGCCGATAACTTCAGCAACCGTTTGGTTACCGTTGGCAAGAACTTCCAACAAATCGTTGACCTCCTGTCTTGCTACAAAGAGGGAGGTGCCTGTCCAGAAACTGACCAGATCATCGAAAGTGAAAGCTTGAAAGCCCACAGAGCTTATCAGTTACTGGAAAGTATCCAATCCTGGTATCACGCAGTGGTCATCATTGGAAAGGAATTTGCCAAGTTTGAAAACCTGGAAACCCTAAAGAAATTGATCCGCTATTCCCAAAAAGTTGGCTGGAAAGTCGTCATCCTGAAAGGTGATACCAACAGTTTTGCAGCCTCCCTTCTCGGTCTTGAACTGAACCCGGAAGTTGGTGACAGCCCGGTAGCTTTCTACGCTCTCGGTGATGGTCACGCTTGCCATCATGCGTTGGTTGGTATGAAAAACAGCGGCTTCAAGATCGTGCAGACCAGTTACATGGATGAATTTGCTGAACTGGCTGATGTGGTCTTACCCTGCAAGATTTGGGCTGAGGAAGAAGGTCACTATCTGACCACAGATGGTCGCATCGAACTCAACCGCCAGGCATTAACAGCTGGCTCACAGCAAAGATCGGTCTCCGAAGTCCTGACTTGTCTTTCAGAAAAATCCGGCTTTAGCCTCCAATTGGATTGGCAGGCGGTCGTGACCGACAAAATTTCTTCGATCGTTTTGGCCTGAGCCAGCGGTTGAAACAAAGGAGTATGAAAGGAAAAACATGGCAAAACCAAAAGTAGCTTCGGACTGGCTTGCGGGTTGTGCTGGCTGCCATATGTCCTTTTTGGACATGGACGAAAGAATTATTGAACTGACAAAATTGGTCGACCTCCGCGCAACTCCAATCACCGACTTGAAAGAACCGGATAAGGACGGCGTGGATGTTGGAATTTTGGAAGGTGGCATCGCCAATTCATATAATGAAGAAGTTGCCATCAGAATGCGCGAACGCTGTAAGATTCTGGTCGCGCTTGGTGACTGTGCTGTCTTTGGCGGCGTCCCTGCTATGCGGAACTTCTTTGGTGCCGAGGAAGCCCTTAAGCGTGCTTATATCGAAACAGAGAGCACCGATGAAAGCGGCAAAATCCCGAATGACCCCGAACTTTCAGTTGCGCAGCATGTGCGCCCGGTCAGCGATGTCGTCAAGGTTGATGTATTCTTGCCCGGTTGTGCACCCAGTGCTGACGCGATTTTCCACGTCCTGGCTAAGCTCGCACAGGGTCGCATGCCCGAAGTCAACAAGCTGACCAATGATTGGCACTAGGAGAATATATGGTTACACAGAAAATTACTATTGAACCCGTAACCCGAATCGAAGGGCACGCCAAAGTCACCATCCATCTGAAGGACGATGGCAGCGTCGAACACGCTTACTTCCATGTAAATGAATTCCGCGGTTTCGAAAAATTCTGCGAAGGACGTTTTGTGTCCGAAATGCAACAAATTACTCCCCGTATCTGTGGTATTTGTCCGGTCAGCCATCACCTGGCTGCCGCTAAAGCCGCAGATATCGTCATGGGTTGTCCACCTCCCCGTCCTGCATCGCTGTTACGTGAACTGATGCACATGGGGCAGGTTATCCAAAGCCACGGTATGCATTTCTTCGAACTGGCTGGACCAGACCTCTTACTTGGTTTCGATGCAGACCCGGCAACCCGAAACGTGGTTGGATTGATCCAGGCTGATCCTGATCTGACCGTTAAAGCTGTGCGTCTGCGCAAATTCGGTCAGTCTATCATTTCCGAGCTGGGAGAACGCAGCATCCATCCAACCTTTGCTATCCCTGGTGGTGTCAACCGCACACTTTCTGCTGAGGGTCGTGATCGCATTTTGGCTCAGTTGGACGATCAGATTGCCACCACGCAACTTGGCATAAAAATCATCAAGGATTGGGCTGAAGCCAATTTCGAGACTGTTCAAAAATTTGCTGTCTTCCCCACTGGCTATCTTGGTCTGACCACCCCCGACCGCGGTTTGGAACTGTATGATGGCAACATCCGCCTCATAGATCGCACTGGCAAGGAGTTGGAAATCTTCAGCGCTCAGAATTACCTCGACTATATCGCCGAGCATGTTGAGCCCTGGTCTTACCTGAAGTTCCCATACTACAAGCAACTGGGCTTCCCTGAGGGCGTCTATCGTGTTGGTCCGCTTGGACGTCTCAACCTGGCAGAACACATCGATACACCCTTGGCTAACGAAGAGTTGAAACTCTTTAAGGCGATCAATAACGGAGCACCTGTCGAGAATACACTCTACTATCACTATGCCCGAATGATCGAAACCCTCTTCGCTTGCGAACGCGTTCGTGTACTGCTTGAGGACCCTGACATTCTCAGCAACGAGATTCTCAACACCCGCCAGCAACCAGTTGGACATGGCGTAGGCATCATCGAAGCCCCCCGGGGCACGCTGATCCATGATTATTATGTCGACGAACACGGTCGTCTGGAAAAGGTGAACCTGATTGTTTCCACCGGTCATAATAACTACGCCATGAGTAAAGCTGTTGATATGGTCGCGAAGGAATATGTGCATGGTCCTGAAGTCAAAGAAGGAATGCTGAATCGTGTTGAACACGCAATCCGCGCCCACGATCCCTGCCTGAGTTGCTCTACGCACGCGTTTGGTCAAATGCCGATCGAGATCTCGATCTTTGACTCCCAAGGAGACCTCACTCAAACGCTGAAACGCTAAATAACTTTAACCTACGCTAAAACCTCTCCTTAAGGTATCATCAGGGGAGGTTTTATTTTGAAATTAGGATATTAATATGAAACGACTGATCATTGCATACGGAAACCGGGACCGTGAAGATGACGGAGCTGGCTGGCATATCTTGGAAAAGATCACCTCAAGCTTCGGCTTACAAGTTCCAAATTTTCCTGGTGAATGGGTCGAAACTGAGGATGGCTTACTGCGCTTCCTGTATCTTTTTCAACTTTTGCCGGAAATGGCTGAAGAGATTTGCGAATATGACCAGGTGATTTTCATTGATGCACATAATTCAGATCAGCTCGATGACCTCCTGTTCGAGGAGGTCCAGCCAACAAAAGAACATTCTGCTTTCACCCATCATATGAGTGCGGGCGAGCTCTTAACCATCGCCAAGGTTCTTACAGGCAGTTACCCACATGCAAAGATGCTGAGCGTGCGCGGGTTCTCCTTCCAATTCAAGCAGGATCTCTCTGAAG
>WOYI011366997.1_pt1 | contig 21124 bp, 16 predicted proteins | sample 6423411 | NCBI WGS metagenome assembly WOYI01 (sample SAMN13441803, study PRJNA592873) | oil field metagenome | biome: oil field; feature: oil-well bore; material: oil-contaminated soil; isolation source: oil-contaminated soil from oil-well borehole | place: Germany: Wietze | collected 2016-10-18 ... | reverse complement strand
ACAACTTACGGTGACAGATCAAATAATAATTGACCTGCGTGCCGGTGATAGTGGGGTGGTCAGAATTTACATGTCCCATCGCCAGTCCTTTTTCGGGTCAGGGGTAAAACCTAATTTATCGTCGTATTTTCCATCCTTTATAATGCGGATATCTTCCGTCCAGCGTAGTATCTTTCTGAGTTTATCCTTATCTATTGAAGGATCATAATGAAGATCAGAAGTACCTACAGATGATGAAACATCAATAGCGTATTTACTTACATAAATTGTAAACCTTGCTAGAATGTCCTTCTTAAATTTTACCCATTCGAAATCGTCACTTTGGCAAAATTCCTCAACGGATTTTAGAAATTCGTTTTCATCCTTATAAACTATAACAGGTATTGTAAATATTTCCCTAAATAGCCTGGCTGCATCAGCTTTCCTATCTGAAATATAACCGGCATCCAACACAGCGAGCATATCGTAAAAGCGTTTTTTGTATCGGGAAGTATCTAAAAGGTTATTGAATACATTGCCAACCATTTCCTTTTTATTTTGCTCACTGATTGGTTTTGAAATGCACGCATGTTCAAGAATAGATTGGAGAATGTCATTCGCCGATTTCTTTGACTTTTTTTCACCTTTTTTAGCATCCTTAGAATACTTCAATGCCAGATATTCTTCTGCGTCCTGTCCATTCAATTCGGCGAGGGTCAAAATCAATAAGTCATTATCATAAACATAGCCATCGCCGGATTCAATTTCAAAACCCTTATCTTTGGATTTATAAGAGTAAAAGATATTAATTTGTCCTTTTTCTTTTACCTTTACCTCGTCGGCCGCTTTATATCTTCGCATGACACGGCCCATGCGCTGCACAAGGGCGTCCATCGGCGCTATTTCGGTAAAAAGAACGTCAGCGTCAATATCGAGTGATGCTTCAACAACCTGTGTTGCGATAAGTATTTTTGCTTCTCTTTCCTCAAGCGGCTTTGGATTCTTAAATTCTTTATCAATCATTTCATTTTCAGTGTCTGCTCTATTCTTCAGGGTAAACCGCGAATGAAGTAATTTTATTATTTTGATGTCATTTGTGCCTTTCAATGTTTCGAATATCGACTGTGCTTTTTTGACCGTATTTGCTATGACCAGTACACGTTTGCCCTCCAATGCTGTTTGTCTAATATCTTCAACAGCATCTTCAATATCTGTGCTATGTAGCGTGATCTCATGCTTAATAAAGTTGTCAAGCCCGATGTATCTGTCTATAAACTTATAATTCTCTTTACCTAGCCGTGCCTGCAACTCTGCATGAATAAAATCAGGCAAGGTTGCGGTCATGAGCATAAATTTGCCGCCCAGCGTGAAAACATCTTCAATCATCTTCACAATAATTGCCGCTGATCGCGGGTCGTATGCCTGCACCTCATCGATTACAAGGCGCGAATAGGCAAGTGTAGCGTGAACTTTTTCATATCCGGGATATTTCAAGGCAGCGGGGAATATCTGATCGCCTGTTGACACTTGCACCGGCAGTGCAAATAGACGGGCCATATCGAGGGTGCGCATGTTTTCATCGGACATTTGACCGGTTTTTTCATAAACATAGACATCAGCATCGGAATGGAGCAGACCGACATTAGTTTGCCCGAAATATTTTATCATTCGTTCAAAGTTTGCGTTGACTGCACTTCGAAGAGGCAACGTAAAAAACAATTTATGACCAGCACCCCATAAAGCGGCAAGTTCGGTCTTACCGGAACCTGTTGGAGCAACAACAACGAGATTATCGTCTTTCTTGTCGGCAAGTTCTTTTATCTGCCAGAGTGCACTCAAATCGGTTTCTGGGAATTTACATTTAATATAATCTTTAACAGTCTGTTCTATGTCTGCATACTTTGGCAGTTGTTTCTCAATTGTGTCAATAAGTCCCTCTTCCTGAAGATATGAAGTAAAATGATCGACCCGCATGAGAAGCCCGGAATTCAATATTTGTACATTCTTCTCCTCTTCACCCAAATTAATTCGTTGCGGAAGAAAGTACCCAAGATAAGGTGGTGTCACAATGTGCATGATGTCGGCACCTTCTGAAATATACTCAGCAAGCTCCGTGTTGAATCCGACAATCTCGGTATACTTCCGCAGTTTATCGTCCGATTCAAAACAGGTTTTAAGATTCTGCACAAGATGCTTCCGTAGTTCTTCATTTTCCAGCAGCCGCTTTGCAAGCTCGCGAAAACCATCATCAACACCGCTTATCAGCTCACTGAAATTATCGCGCCAGTGATGAAAAGCGATAGAAGAAAATAATATCCTGCGATGTTTTTCAATTATCTTTTCAGGCAGAATAAAAAGTAGTGAGACCAAACTGTGCGGAACATTTGGAAGAAGCGCTTTAGGCGCGTAGTCGAAATTACCGATACTTGCGATCTGAAACGCAGGAGAAGCCTTGCCAAGATCGTGCAAAGCGCATGAGTGTTCAATTAGTTCTTTATCCACACCGCATTTTTCTACAATAAGAGCAATATTTTCAAGCAACCCTGATGTATGTTTTTGCAGTGATATCCAGTTTTTGCTTTTTGCAATTATTTCGGTCATTGGTTCCTCACCTTACTGAAAATCAGCGGTATTTCATATTCCATATCATACAATAATCCAACTTTTGCCCCCCAAATGCCCCCCTCGTAAAGTTTTACAGTGGCATACGTATCAAATACTCGCTCATTATTTTCAGTTATCCGGTAGAAAAGCGGTAATTTCATAATATTTCCAGGAGCAGAATCGTAGAATTTTTTATAGTTGCTGTCGTTTGGTAAAAGGCTTTTATCAACTGTTTCTATGTCCGGAATCCATGTGAACAGGCCAATTTTCTGCACCTCTTTTTTTGTTGGCTCAATCAGTTTGACGTTTTCAATTACCAACATATCTTCGGCGCGGCCAAGAGAAATAACATCGTTACGATTTTCAGGATTCAAAAAAGCCTGTCTCATATCAATATTTTCAGCAACTGAAATATACAGAAGTATGTGATTATCGTTCAGCACATCAACTGAAACCGGCATCTGACCGCCCGGATGCTGCGGGGCAAAGTCATGAATACGGTTTTGCGGCGTGTGGAATTTCTTTTTATGGCTCTCTATTGAAAGATTTCTGAACCATGTGTATTCTTTAACGATAGAGGTAAACTTACCATACACCGCAAGAGACAGTAACGAAAAAAGCGCTTTATATTCTGGCGATTCATCGCTTTTGATACCGAGCAGATTGCATAGTAGCCCTTTTACAGTAGCAAGCGGCGGCAGCGGATATGTAAACCGCCGCTGATACGAAAATGGCACACGAAAATGAGCCGCTGGCTGGTATAGTTTAACTCTTAGAATTTGAGTCATTCCCGCTGTCCTTTTTAAAAATAAGATTCAGAAAATCTACCCAGTTCTCTGGCTCTTTTACATCGAAAGCGGCGTTCTTCATGTCATTACGGCAAAAAACCTTTCCAACAATATAGCCGTTATCGAGAATCGCATCGTTGAATCCGCCAAGATCAACATACGAATGGAAGATCGGGATAGGTATCTTAAGCGCGGCACCGATGATGAATTTTGGAACAATGCCGGGGTTTTCACCGCTAGGAGAGAAAAATATACCATTTTTCAATGTCGAAATAATATCTTTGATTCTCTTAATTTTTTCTTCTTCGCCTAATGTGAAGGCAGCTAATTTCTTTTTACCTTTTGATGTAATGGTTACACTGGACCTATGATCGCCGCCGACAATGTACTTGTTATCTTCTTTTTCGTCTTTTAAAACTTCTGTTATTTCCGCTGTAATAGCACGCGATATGATAAGTTTTCTATCATTATATTCAGAGGAAGATATTGAAAATTTATAAGATGTCACGTCATCTTCATCAATTTTCTCATAATCACCTTCATTAATTGTAAGAGAGTTGTTTTTGCCTCTACCCCATGTGATTTTCAACTCAGTTATTCCTTTCTTCTTATCAGTCTTTTCCTCGGCGAAGGATTTTTTTTCTTCAATGATCATGAAACTGTCTTCGATTTCAATTTTGCAGCCATTAACTTCGTAATATTTGACACCATCATCATTTTGTTTTTCCTCTACATCTGGTATTATTTTAGGTTCTTTTTCATTGAAATGAATAAGTAACTTTTTTTCTTCTTTTTTTTCTTCGTGGTAATTTATCAACCACTCATCTTTGCCAAATCTGTCAAGATCTATAGTAAGGCTGAATTTGTATATTGACTGGTTCTCTTCTTTGTTTGTAGGATTGGGCGAGGAACCGGCTCGACGAGCCATATCATGGTTGGCATTGAACTGCATGTCTCCTTCCCATGGCTCAAGGGCAATCGCTTTTGTGAGAGTCACCGGTGCTTTTCTGGTGATTGCATTACTCCCGCCTTGTGTGTACATGTAACCAAAAGCATCAAGTTCCGGGCTGTTCAAAATATTGCTTTTCATAAGATCAAATTGCACAACCTTGTTTTGTGCTGTGACTTCGGACGGTGTCCATTTTGTATCAGGATTTTGGCAGAGTGTATGAAACAGATGGTGCCGAATTGACTCGCGCGATATGAAACTATGTGTTCTTTGCTGACCATCAAAACCATAGCGGTTAAGTTTTTTGATGGAGGCTATATTCCCTCCTATTTTTTCATCGCGATTAAGCGCGGCCCCTTCAAAAACCAAAGTGAAAGTAAGCGCTTTTATGTCTTCGTTGATTTTCTCAGTCTTTTCCTCTGTAGTGCTATTAGTCATTGTCATACTCCTTTCCTGTGAAGTTGCTTAAAAAGGCATACATAAATGCCCGGAATTGGTCTATGTGCCACTGCTCTTTGAGAGCCTCAATGATTTCTTTTGGCATTGGTTCTTTTTTTGAGGCAAATATTTGCATAAGAGAATGTGTAGCATCGGCACGTTTGCCCAACCTTATCTGCTGAAGAATCCTAAAAAATACTCCTTCTACGCTTTTTCTAAATTCGCTGTTTTTCGAAAGATGGGCTCCTTTCCGCTTGATCGAATCAAGGAGAAAGTCAGGCTCGTTTTTGCGGATCAGCATGGCAAGTTTCTTGACCTGTGCAATCTTCTTTTTTCGCTCCGCACTTTCCGGTTCCCCTTTCTTGATTTCACGCTCAATCCTTTCAAGCGTATCGACAAAATCTCGAATGCGATTTTTGTCTCCAAACATCTTGAATACTGCCTCAGCCGTCCCTGCCCATTCATTGATGGATTCAGGCTTCATCAGATTAACAAGATCATCAAGTTTCTGCCCAATTTCTTGGACAATCGTTTTTTCTGTCATCAGATAACCTCCTCTACAAGCTGTTTATTGATAAGTATGTAAAGCTCCGGTAAAATTTTGCATAACGCATTAAAGTTTGGAATGGACTTGTCTCTCAATCGGCAAATATAGTTTTCCTTTTCATTTACTTTTCTTGCCTGCACGGTTTTAAGTATCCTTTCGTTCAATTTCAGCAGATCATCGTATCGTCCGGAAAGCACTGTTTCGAGAATAAAAGGCTCTTTTGTGGCGGAAATAAGTGCAGATATTTTTCTATTTAGTAGCAGGCGCGTTTTTTCGTAAGGCAAGGAGAGTTCATCAATAACAGTTCTTTTCTGCTCATAGTCATATTTTTTTCTAATCATCTCAATGTTTGAAAAGCTCCAAACGCCGATTGTTGCATTGATTTTTTGTGAGTACTCCATAACACTCATTGCGAGAATATTCCGAGTATCTGATTTATTAAAAATCCTTTCTGCGTATTGATTAAGATACCACATCGTTTTAAATGATGGTGCATTGATAAAGATCTCGCCGTCAATTGTATTAATAAAAGCGAGATGGTTATGGATAAGGAAAAATGAACACTCCGGGCATAAATATAGGTTGGGGGTGCAATTCCAAAATAAATTTATCATTGAACCACCCAATAACGATAAAAATTTATTTTGGAAAACGAACTTGGATGCATCTGCCTTATTGATCTGATATCTCTTTATGCAGAAAGAACATGTTAATGTAGTTTTTTTAGGCTTTTGTTTTGCTCCTTTTTCATCTTCAGGATAGAGCCATTTAATCTTTTCATTCAGTTTAGGAACAGATTTCGATATATTTCCGTCTTTTGACGCCATCGTTATCAGGTTCGTGTAATAGCCTTTCTGACCAGAAAGTCTTTTGTTTATTACGTTCACATACTTGTCGTTCAAATCATTTTCATGAAATCCAAAATGCTCTGCCGAAACATTTATATATCGGAATGCCCATTCAGTTAGGTTTTCCTGTGTAATGACCTGTAACTTTTTGGATATATCTTCCGTTAAAATCACGGCATTTTCATGAAATAACTTTTTCACATCGTCTTTCAATAATCTGAGAAATCCTAAAACGGCCGCATTATACAGCCAGTTCCCCGGATACATGGTTATTGTTTTTTCACTCATCCCACAACCTCCCAACGGCCGCCTTTGTCCGGGCCGATACGTTTTATCGCTCCTGATTTTTTCAGTGTCGTTAAATTCTTTTTTACCGCTCTGTCTGTAATGCCCAATAATTTTGAAAGTTCGGCGATGGTCGTTTCCGGATTTTGCTTTAGTATTTTCAAAATTTTCTGGGAACTTTTCTGGGAACTTTTCTGGGAACTTTCACCCAACTTTTTCACCAGCTCTGTTTGCCCCCCCGCTGCCGGTTCCTTCATGGTCAGGACAAAACCGTAACCCAGCGTTTCGATGGTTTGCGGAGGCTGACCCTGCGTGGCAAGGGCGTTGCGGATGCGCTCCATGCCGGAGCCATACTGCTCAATGCGTCCGGCAAGATAGAAAATGTGCGCCAGAAGCGGATTTCGGGCAATCGACATATGCGGGCCTTGCAGTTTTTCGATGGTTAAATCGTCCATCAAGTCGCCCGGATTGTAGGCCCAGATGTGATCGTCGAATATTTTGATTTGAGTCTGCGTGCCGTGGCTGAAGTAGTCGCGGTGCACCACGGCATTGTTGAGCATTTCACGGACGGCTTCCAGCGGGTAGTCCCAGACGTTCTTGCGGATCATGCTTTCGCCGGTAATATCATAGCGCACGTTCATGAAATTCTTGATGGCTTCCTCGGCATCATCTACCTGCTGGAAGAGATTGCCTTCAATGCGGCGGTCGCCGATGATCAGGTCTTCGCGCTTGAACCGGCCCACGCGCATAATGGCGTTGAAATAGTATTTTTGCGGGTCTTTGCCGAAAAGCATGATCGCGGCATTGGTGACTTTTTCGCCGTCGGTGAGTTTCAGCCGGGAAAGAACGGTTTTGGCCGATTCTTTGGCGGCAATGTCCAGCAGGCGGCCGCTGGCGATGCCCATGCGCACAAAGGCGCGTACGGCGGACGGGTTGATGTCTTTTAGAGTGGCCTTCTCACAGATCTGGCTGTCCCAGTATAATCTGCGGCGGAAAAACCGGCCAAGTTCGTCACTGTTCATTTCGCGCGTCGTCGCGCCCACGCGCTTGTAATAGCGGCCCTCGAATGTGACAGGTGCATTGCCTGCTTCCACGGAGATATGAATCAAATCCTTACCTTTATATTGAACCCTGTCGATGCGCGGATGAATGCCCAGTTTGTCGATCATCCGGCTGGTCAGTTGGTCAAGTTCCGGCGGCGTAAGGTCAACGCCTGCCATCTTCCCTGTATCAGTCACACCGATCAGGATCGACCCGCCGTCTGTATTGGCAAAAGCGGCAACGGTTTTATAAACGCCGTCGTTGATCTTTTGCTTGAATTCCAGATGCAGGCCTTCCGGTCCTCCAAGCAGTTTCTTAATCGTTTTCATTAAAGTATCTCCAGCATGCCGAAGCCCTGGCTGCGCTTCGCGCCGATTCCGGCGTCATAAATCAGTTGTAAAACATTGGCCGGGGCTTTGATTTTGATTATTCCTGCGGTGGCTTCGATCAGTTCCTTTTTGCTGTCGCGTAGCGTGTCCTTATCTTTGTAATAGTGGTTGATACGCACGGTCTTGGAATTTATGAATTCAGCGGCAAAGTCGTTCTGCGCTAACTTATAATCACCATCAAGGAGTTTACCGCACATATATCTGACCGAATGGTAGAGTCTATCCATAAACACCGGGGATTCCACCGTTAAATAATTCTGTGTTTTTCTGCCTTCGCCTGTATCTCTGACAAGGATTGGTGAAAATGTCCTGAAGATAACTTCAGGATCACGAATAATTTTCTGTTGTTCAAGATTGAAATGACCGGTTTTGGCTTTTAGTCCGGGGAAAAGCGGATAATCTTTCTTCAACTGAACCAGACCGTTATAAACATAAATCAGAAAGACGGGATCACTGGCTGAAAAATACAGACTTATTTGCGGATCAGTGAGATGCATAATTCCTTTTTTATTTTTTGTTTCATCTGTTCTAAAGCTGACAGAAAAAGTAAAAGGTTTAAGGATGCGGTCTTGACTGTAATATTGGTTATAAACATCCGTGCCGCTTTGATTGGGATTGATCGCCTCTTTGATGAGGGAAAGAATGTTTCGGCGATAATCGGATGGAATAACTAACTGATCGCCACTCAACAGAATTTCAACCATGAATCTCATTGCGCATCTCCTATGGTCTTAACAAAGCTGCATCTGACTTGTATTTATAACGGATGAATCAAATGGCGCTGAATTATATACATAGATTACAATTAATCAATTTTTTTTATTCTACGAGACCTCCACCCCCATTGCGTGTCCTACGAGAAAATATTTTCTTTTGAAAAACTTTTTGAAAAGACTAATGAAAAGCGATTTTGCATTATATACGGCAATTTTCAAAAATCAATATTTTTTACCCAATGCAAAATCCAGAAATCCAGGGACGCCTTGCTGGTTTTTCCAATAAAAAAACCGGACGGCATAAGGGCAAAGTCTCTTGACACTTCGGATCATGTGATGCCTTTTGTCACCTGTTTCAGATAGTCATTAAGCGTTACAGCCGAAATATCCCGGCTCAGCGGGATTGATTTTTCTGTCAGCGACAGAATCCGTCCGTCATTTACTTTCAATTTTGAAAACAGTTCTTTAAACCGGGTGATATGCGAGCCCATACGCATATTGGGCGTCTGACTTAGCTTTATTTCCACAGGCGTGACCGTTTCGAATGATTCCTCTATCAACAAATCAACTTCGAGGTTATTGTTCGTCCGCAAAAAGAACAGATTCCCTCTGCGGCCCCGGTTAAAAAATAATTTGATGGTTTCCGCAATGCAGAAATTTTCAAAAAGCGGCCCGGCCAGCGGTCCTTTCAATAAATGGTCGCTATCCTTGATACCCGTGAGGTAGCAAACCAAGCCAATATCCAGAAAATAAATTTTCGGTGATTTCGTAATCCGTTTGCCCAGAGTAACATAATATGGCGGCAATAAATAAATGATTCGCCCCGCTTCTAAAATGGACAACCAGCTTTTGATGGTCGGCAGGCTGACCCCCAAATCATTGGCGAATTGGGACATATTTAATATCTGTGAACATCGGCTGGCCAAAAGCTGAAGGAAATGCTGAAAGTCACTCAGGTTGCCGACATTATACAGACTGCGCACATCCCTTTCCAGATAGGTTTGCACATATGCTCCCGCCCACACCGGCACATCGAGATGGGAATTCAAGGCAGGCTCAGGATAGGATGTCCGGAGTGCAGCGTGAATAAAAGCCTCCTTTGTGCTGTTCAGGGAAATGGACGTTTTCTTTTCTTCAACGGAAAACGGCAGCAAATCCAAAAGCGCTATCCGGCCGGCAAGTGAATCGCTCAGATTTTTAATCATGGTGAACTGCTGCGAACCGGTAAAAACATATGCGCCCATTTTGTCACGGCGCTCATCCACACGCATTTTAATGTAAGACATCAGATGCGGCGACCACTGAATTTCATCAATGATGACTTTCTCTCCCGCCGTATCCAGAAAAAGGCGGGGATCGGAAAGAGCGCGCTGACGGGTCAGGGGATCATCCAGCGTGATATAATTGTATTCGGGCAACGTGTTGGTCAAAAGCGTTGACTTTCCGGACTGACGCGGCCCTGTAACAGCGAGACAGGGAAAAGATTTAATGATCCGCTTAACGCAAGATTCCATTTGGCGATGAACGTATTTCATGAAAAGTATGCTATGACAAAAACACATCTATGTCAATACATATTTAAAGTATAAACTTACATTTGTATCGTCTCGAAGAGGGGTAAAGGAGAATTTATTTTTTCCCCGGTCGTCTGTGCTAATCGGGCCGGATTTGTAGCGGGCTAAACCGTCCGCCTTTTTTCAAGAGCATTTACGTGACTCATTCAACTTCACTTAAAAATTGAAATTTGTGTTTTTAATAGAATATCTTTGAGTTCTTCTAAAGTAGTGATTAGAGGAAGAAATAGATATATGACATTACCCATAGGCCTGAGCATGACGTTATTTTCAAGTCCCCTGGAATAGATTTCTCTTATAACATGGTCATGGCCGGGCAAAGGCTCTTTGGTTTTCTTATTCTTGACCAACTCAAAGGCCGCCACAGTACCTATGGTGCGGATGTCGCCAATCAGCGGATGGTCCTTGAACATATCTATTCCTTTGCGGAGTTCTTGAGAAATCTCCTGAACATGAGATAGTGTCCCTTCTTCTGCAAAGATATCCAAACTTGCCAGAGCGGCGCTGCATCCTATCGGATTTGCCGTAAAGGTATGACCGTGGTAAAAAGTTTTTTCGCTTCCCTGCGGGCCCAGGAAAGCATTAAAGATATCCTGTGTCGTCAGTGTCGCGGCTAGAGGAAGAATGCCGCCCGTCAAACCCTTGGACAGGCACAGAAAGTCAGGACAGACACCGGCCTGTTCACAGGCAAACATTGTTCCTGTGCGGCCGAAACCCACAGCGACCTCATCCAGAATCAGGTGTACGTGGTATTTTTTTGACAGTCGCGCTGCTTTGGCAAGGTATGACGCCGGATAGATGAGCATTCCACCGGCACACAAAATGAGCGGTTCGAGGATTATGGCAGCAATTGCATCTGCATGCTCACGGAGGACATCTTCGAGAAGGCTGACGCACTCTATAGCGCACTCATCTTTTTTCTGGCCTATCGGACAGCGATAGCAATAAGGGCTCGGCACTTTATATCCGGTAAACATGAGGGATGTGAAGGCACTGGTGAAATCACTTTCCCCACTCACGCTCATGCATCCCACCATGTCTCCGTGATAGGCACGGTCAAAGGAAATAAATTTAGTTTTTTCCGGCCGGCCGGAATTGCGCCAATACTGAAGTGACATCTTCAGGGCTACTTCGACCGCTGTCGATCCATTATCTGAATAAAACACTCGCTGCAATCCGTCAGGAGTAATACTAATCAAACGCTCAGATAACTCAATTGCCGTTTTATGGGTAATACCCGCGAAAAGAGTGTGATCGAGAGTATTAAGCTGCTGCTTTATGGCATTTACTATCCTGGGGTGCAAATGCCCGTGAATATTGCACCACCAGCTGGAGATGGTGTCATAGTACCATTGACCGGATACATCATAGAGCTTTATACCGCTTGCTTTTTCAATAAGCAGAGGTGGATTGGCTTGCTGTACGCTCATTTGAGTATACGGGTGCCAGTTATACGTCAGGTCTTTTTGTATCAAGTCAGTCATTTTTATTTTCCTTCCAGCATTTATAGAACGCTTCGCCGATGTCTTTGACATGTTCTGATCCGTCAGCATCGCTTTTCAGAAAAGGCATCTCGCCGATTACAGGCACACCTGCAATCAATGATATAATCCTGACATTCTCACGCAGGATCGCCTCGTCGCTTTGGCCGTCCATCCGGTTGAAGATCAATCCCGGGATGGGTATCTGCCTGAGGCGAAGAGCTTCAATAGAAAGCAACGCATGGTTAATGCAGCCGAGCTTATTTGAGACTACGATGACAACAGCCATCTTCAATCGGGCAGCAAGATCGGCCAGTAATATCTTTTCATTCAAAGGGACAAGCACGCCACCGGAACCCTCGACAAGCACCAGATCAAAATGCTTACAAAGCAGGGCATGGGACTCTTCTATAATTTTAATGTCGATTTCCATCCCTTCCAAAGCAGCGGCCAAATGGGGAGAAGCCGGATGCTTCAACCGATACGGTGTGCGAAGAGTATCAATGTCCTGCACTTCACCCCACGCAGGCAAGGGCTTAAGCATATGGTCCTTAAGATCATCGGCGTAATCACATCCCGTTTGCACCCACTTCTGGGTAATGACATTGACACCTTTACTTTGCATATAGGCGGCAAGGTGCCTGCATACAATCGTCTTGCCTACACCTGTGTCTGTTCCTGTTATCAGTACACTCTTCAATTTAGAGCCTCATCTTTTTCAGTCTTGAAGTTTAACGTCACTACACTTTTCATGGTAGCGTTTAAGTTCTTTCATGGCCTCCACGACTGCACTCACTTCTTCTTCCGTATGCTCATAGCAGAGAGAAAAACGGAATCTGGAAGTCCCATCGGGAACCGTGGGTGGTCTGATGGGCAGAACCTGAAAACCTTTCTCCAGAAGGATCTTCGCATAATTTAGCGCCGTCGTGCTATCACCGATCATAACAGGGATGATCTGGCTGTCACCGGAGATGCTCCAGCCTGCATCGCCCAGCGCCGTACGGAATCTTTGCGCACAATCAAGCAGGGCAGGGCCACGCCATGGTTCATTCTTACAGACTTCCAGCGCGGCAAGGTTTGCGGCTATGATCGGGCAGGGCAGGGCCGTGGAGTAGATAAAGCTTCGGGCCGAATTGATCAGATAATCGGTAACCAAACGCGAGGCAGCAAGATATGCACCAAAGCCTCCCAGCGCCTTGCTGAACGTTCCCATAATCAAGTCGACCTCCTCGCTTAAGCCTTCCGACTCCACTAATCCTCTTCCCTGATTACCGAAGATACCCGTCGCATGCGCTTCATCTACCATGAGCACACAATTGTAGCGTTGTTTCAGTTCCACCAATGAACGCAGAGGAGCCTTGTCCCCATCCATACTGAATACTGATTCAGTAAGTATCAGCGCCTTGTCGAACTTAAACCTCTCGCTTTTGAGCAAATCTTCCAGATGTTCCATGTCGTTGTGCCGAAAAAGAAATCGTGCCGCCCTCGAGAGAATGGCGCCGTCAATCTGGCTGGCATGGCAGAGGCTGTCCGAGAAAATAACGTCGTTTTTACCTGAAAAGGCAGGTATAATACCTAAATTAGCATGATAACCGGAATTGAAGAACAGCGCGCTCTCTTTATGTTTGAACGATGCTGTCTCTTCTTCCAGTAAGTGGTGCAACTTCAGATCACCGCTTAAAAGCCTGGACGCACCGGTTCCGACTCCATATTTTTCCAGTGCCTGTCTGGCCGCATCGATTAATTGTGGATGTCTGGATAGGCCCAGATAATCATTGGAAGAGAAGTCGACATATTTCAATCCTTGCCGAACGATCATGCCCGGACCCCTGGCATCAAGATTCAGGAGTGACCGCAGGGTGTCTTCATTTTTCCTTTTTGTCAAATAAGCTTTTATAAATTCCATATGTGATGTATCTCATCGATCATATTCTTGTCTTCTTCAATAGACCGGCCACGCTGGGTAAGGTATCCGCCGATGAGCATTCCATTGGCCCCGGACATGAAGGCCATACCTTGAAAGTCCTTCAAAAAACTTTCCCGGCCGGCGGCAATTTTGATCGTTTTATCAGGCATCAAAATCCTGAACACAGCAACGGTTTTTAATACCTCGGACATAGGAGTAGGTGTAATTTCTGTAAGCGGAGTTCCGGCAAGCGGCATCAGGATATTAATAGGAACCGAATCCACATTCAGCTCCTTCAAGGTAAGCGCCATATTTGCCCTATCCCTCCGTGATTCACCCATTCCAATAATTCCCCCGCTGCATGTGGATAGTCCTGCTTTAACAGCATTACGTATAGTAATGATGCGATCATCGAATGTATGCGTAGAAACTATTTTGGGGAAATATTCCCTTGATGTCTCAATATTATGATGATAGTAATTGAGTCCCGATTTTTTGAGAAGGACCAGTTGATCATAATCCAGACATCCCAGAGACGCACACACCTCTATATCGAGTTTATTTTTTATTTCTTTAACCACGGTGGCTATGAAACCAACCTCTTCCATATTAAGGCCTAGTCCGCTGGTTACGATCCCGAAACGTTTGCTACCGTTCTCTCTAGCCTTGAAAGCATTTTCCATTATTTCATTAATGCTCATCATGGAATATACAGGCGTCCCTGTATCATAGTGGACCGACTGTGCGCAGAATTTACAATCCTCGCTGCACAGGCCTGATCTGGCATTACAAAGAGTACAGATATCCAGCTTATTGTCCGTTTTTTCCCGTCTTACCTTATCAGCTTTAGCAGCCAATTCGGATAATGGCACATCAAACAAGCTTGTAATCTCTTCTAATTCCATAAAAATACTTTTCTGCAAAAATTAATCAGCTGACACACATCATAAGTTCCCGTGTTAGAGAAGTCCAAAGCGTTGCATTTTGCGATGAAGGGTCTTACGGGAGATATCCAATACCTCAGCAGTCTTGCCTTTATTCCACCGATTCTGGTTAAGCGCCTTTATGATTGCGGCCTTTTCCGATTTCTCCGTATAGTCACTCAGATTTCCCATGATTGGAGATTTGTCTGTTTTATCCGCTTCTTCCTGGAAAGCGGAGTCATTCCTCGTTTCGCTAAAAGATGTTTGTTCATCACTCTTCATTTCTGAGGGCTGATGTCTTAATGGCGTGAGAATTTCAATTTTATTCACCATAAGATAACGCTGAATAACATTATGCAACTCGCGAACATTCCCCGGCCAATCATATTTCTGAAGCGCTTCCAGAACTTTACCCGGCACCGGTACAACCTTTTTACCCGGAGAACTTAGCCTGATAAAATGTTCCACGAGCAGCGGGATGTCCTCCTTACGCTGCCTCAATGGCGGAAGCTGTATGGGAATAATGTGAATTCTGTAAAAGAAGTCTTCGCGCATGAGACCTTTTTTAGTATATTCCGTCAGGTTTTTGTTGGTTGCTGCAACAATCCTGAAATCGGAATGCTTCACAACGTTGCTGCCCACGGGCGAGTACCCTCCACCCTCTATGGAACGCAATAGTTTTGCCTGTATATTCAGCCCGAGTTCCCCGACCTCATCGAGGAATAAAGTCCCTCCGTTTGCCTTGTCCAGATATCCTTGTTTGTCACTGGTTGCGCCGGTGAAGGCGCCTTTTTTATAGCCAAAAAATTCACTCTCAATAAGGTTTTCCGGTATGGCAGCACAGTTAACCGGAACAAAGTTATTCTGTGAACGATTGGAAAGCCGGTGTATTGCTTTGGCGACAAGTTCCTTGCCGGTGCCTGACTCCCCATAAATTATGACATTGGCGTTTGTTGCCGCAGCGTTGAGACTGCGCTCATATATCTCCTGGATCGCCACACTTTTGCCTATAATGTCGCCGAATCGGTAACGGTCTTTTATCGACGAGCGCAGTGTGACGTTTTCTCTGCGCAGATATGCGGTCTCTTCCTGCATGGATATTTCCTTGAGTTTGGCTTCAGTAATATCTCGTGCAGTAAGCAGTATTGTGGGGTTGCCTTTCCATTGGAAAAGATTTCCTTTGCCTTCAACCCAAATTTGTTGATTTTTATTCTTTAGCCAACGGGCCTGGAAAAAACGTTCTTTAGACATACCTTTTTCAATAAAATCGAAAACCTCCCTGAAGTACATCTCGAAGTCTTTGCTCACAAAGTCCATTATATTCTGGCCGATGATTTCAGTGGTATCGGAAAAGCCGATTATGGAAGCAAAATTATTGTTTGCAAAAACAATTTTACCATTAGAAATGAGGGCGACACCTTCGGTCATACGCTCGGCAAAGGTGCGATAAAGGGCCTCGCTTTCTATCAGAGACTCTTGAGCTTCTTTGAAAAGGCTGAGGTCAATTCCTATGCCCAGCAGGTAAGATTTCCCCTCAATTACAGCGCTGGCACCGGTAAAATAATAAGGTATCCGCTTGCCTTCTTTGGTTATGAATGTTGCCTGGGCAGTGCCCTCACCGCTGTGGAATGCTTCCTTGATAGCACTTTCAATGATGATGCTGTCATTTCCGCCAAAAATATCTTCCAGGCCAAGATGCTCGGCTTCCTCTGCTGTATATCCACTGATGTTCTCCGCGTTTTCATTCCAGATAAGGAGTTTGAAATTATCATCAAGGGCATAAAATATTCCGGGCAGACTCCGGATAAGGAGCTCTAAAATTTTGCTTACATATTCATAACTCTTCCCGGATTCATTGTTCTGTAAAGTCTTTACGATTTCGCCTATAGTCTGTACTTTCTTGATGCTGTCAGTAATTTTTTTCTTCATTCTTGCAATCATAAAACCATAATATCAGTTATGCTTTACCAAAAATCACGTAGTCTGAAAATGATTTAAAATGATCTTTCCATTTTTCTAATTCTTCATCGGTGAAATCTCTTATTTTTGCAAAAGCACTGCCATCAAATCCAAGACTGCAATACTTATGCTCACCCCATCTATGTAGAGGCAAGAAGTAAACTTTTTTTGCCTGAACTTTCCTGCCCAGTTCAACTATTTTATCGGCCATATCAAGATCATCATTAAATCCGGGAACCAGCGGTACCCTAAGCCAAATATCAAGCTTGCCCGCCAATTTATTTAGATTCTCCAGAATTACTTCATTCTTGACACCTAAAATTTCCTGATGCCTTTGCGAATCGAGATGCTTAATATCATAGAGCACCAGATCAACATCCTTCGTCACTTTTTTTACAATATTCCATTGGGCATATCCGGTAGTATCAAGCGCTGTATGGACTCCATTTTTCTTCAGCGCTCCAAAAACATCAGCAACGAACTCATGCTGTAATAGCGGCTCTCCTCCGGAAATCGTTACTCCTCCACCGGTATTATCATAAAAAGGCTTATCCTTCATCAATTCGCCGACAGCCTCTTTTACAGTTACCCGTATACCAACTCCGGTTATCGCTTTATACTGGCAGGCATCTATACAGTCCAGACAATGATTACATTTAGAATAATCAAGAACGATCTGATGATTTTCGTCATGCGACAGGGCGCCGCTTTTGCAAACTTTAAGGCATTCCCCGCAACCGCGACATTTATCCTGAACCACCTTAATCTGATACGATGGATAAATTGATTCAGGATTGGAACACCACGGACAGTGAAGAGGACACCCCTTTACAAACATAGTCGTACGAAGACCCGGTCCATCCTGAATACTGAATTGCTGGAAATTAAACACTATACCCGTAGTTTCGCCGCTTTCCTTCAGCGTCTTATCTTTTAATTTGATATCAACTTTCATAAAAGTTTAACCATCCATTTTTTCTTAAATTCAATTATTTTATCTTCATTTTTCGTTTATGATTACTTATTTAAAAAATAGTCTTACAGGTACGCTCATAATTTTACAAGCATAAAAAAAGGGGATATAAATATCCCCTTTTTTTGGTTCATCCTATTCTCTAGCAACTAAAAGACTGTTCTGTTCTCTTGATAATTTCATCCTGAATCTTGTTGTCCAGGTCAATATAGTACGCTGAATATCCGGCAACCCTGACGATCAAGCTTTCATATTTTTCCGGTTTCTTCTTGGCATCTATTAAAGTCGCTTTGCTCACGCAATTAAACTGAACATGATGCAGTCCCAGATCACGAACGGTCTTCAGGTAACCTCTCATCAACTCATAGTTCTCCGGATCAAAGAATACAGGCATGAACTTCTGGTTGAGAAGCATGTTACCGGTCTTGAGAGGATCAACCTTGGCAACTGATCTGATCGTAGCAGTCGGACCACTGATGTCTCTACCCTGAACAGGAGAAATTGTTCCATCATGGAAAGGTTCATTGGATCTTCTTCCATCAAACGTTGCCGGGCATAACATACCAGCGTTGATAGGACCGGAAGCTGTTGTACCATCAATAAGATACGGCTTGCCGTAAATGTCTATAGACTTATCGCACTGGCCCTTCACATATACCATGATGTCTCTGGCAAACATATCGACATAATCATTATCATTACCGAACTTCGGTACTTCCTCTTCAATCATCTGGTAGACTTTCTCGTATTCACCTGCGTAATTATTGTTCACCGCATTGAGGAAAGTCTCCAGTGTTATCTTCTTCTTCTCAAATACCAGCATCTTGATGGCAGCAAGAGCATCGGCGGTATTGTTGCATCCAAAAACAAGGTGATGACGCAGTCCCAGATACTCCCAATCTCTCATATCGCAACCTTTTTCAATGTTGCCTTCCAGAATTGCCGACAAGAAGGGGCGGGGAACATATTTCTTCTGTAGAGCATCCGCCAGACTGGACAACTGAGTTAATACCATTACAGCGTAATCCACCTGTTTACAGAAAGCATTCCATATATCATCAACCGATTTCATTGTAGATAGCGGAGCTGTTTTGATACCCATTTGCATACCCATTATTCTTCCTTCATCCATCGCCAAAGACAGACACATAGGAAGAATCAAAGCTCCTGAGTGGCCAGCGCGATAATGGATATTTTTACCAGGAATAATCGGCTGCATGCAATTGTTTATGCCGTAGGCTCTGGCATCTTCCACGGTAGCGCCAATGCCCATAAGCCTCGGTATGTTAACCTTATCATTAAACATAGCCGGCTGAGAACAACCGGTGCGGACGCACTTGAAAACAGCGTTGAAAAGTTCATCAGGTGTTTTGTCGTGCATGCGCACTGCTATTTGCGGAGCAACCGTCTGTAATTCACCCGTAACTTCCAGAGCTATATATGTAATTTCATTCGTAATATCATCACCAAATTCATCAACGCCGCCCAAAGTCATTGTCTGCCAGCCCAATCCGCCGCCGCCATTGTTTACCCACGCTGGAGGCTGAACATATCCACCTTCCTGCATTTTGACCCATACAGATTCAACTAATTCCTTAGCGTCTGCTCTTGTAATAGCGCCGCTCTTTATATCATTTTCATAAAACGGATATAATACCTTATCAAAGCGAATGCCGTTTCCTACCTGAGGAACATCAATGTAGTTTACCATAAAGTTAATAAAAATAAAGCTCTGCAGCGCCTCATGCAGATTTCTCGCCGGCTCTGCCGGTACGCGATTGCATACCTCAATCATCTTATCGAGCTCTTTCAATCTCTTTGGATCTTTGACTTTCTTTTTCTCATCCTCAAGAACTTTCGCATATCGCTTACCCCATCTGCCCATTGCTTCGCAGGATATCTTCATCGCACGCAGTTCGTCGAGCATATCCATGCGCTTCTCGATCGTTATTGAAATATCATTTACTACTTCTTCCAATCTCTTATCGATTTCTGCGATTATTCCATTCATACCTACTTTCATGACCTTCTCGAAATCAGGCGTGCACATTTCCCACTGCCATGTAAACCCTGCTGATGGTAACTCTCCAACTTTCCAAGGTATCCAGCTGGGGACATAATCTCTTTCACGGCCCTGAATACTGCAATGCTCCCAATACTTGAATTGCTCATCGAGTTCCTTTTTTTCCTCTTCATTAACCATTGCGGCATAGTCAGGCAATTTTATGATAGTTTTAGACAACCATCTCCAATAAAGTTCCAGATAGACCGGTACGCTTGCTTCCGTACTGGCAAAGCATCCCACGAGAAGTTCGCTCGGTCTCGTGTAAAGCGTCATGGTGTCCAGATATTCCGCTAAACCCTTAGCTCTTCTTAGCGCAATAAATTCACCTTCTGTTTCCTTGTATACCTTGGTCATAACTCTGGAACGCTCCAAACAAATCTTCATTCCAGTTTTAACCGATCTCATGTCCGATACACGGCCCAAGGATTTGATGTGTGTTTCATCCCTTAATACTTTATTTCTTGTTGTAGGTGCCATAACGATAAAAACCTCCTTAATTTATTATAAATTAGTCTTTTAATTTAAATAGTTACCTTTTATATCCTCGTCAAAAGTCAGAATTCACCATTTTACTTTTCGCAAATATCTAATATTTGATGACCTCAAAGACCTTATTCAACAACTGCTTCTTAAATCTGTGGCCTTATGTCCTAAGTGAATACTTTTGCAAGAAAAATGCCAAAGGCCTATACTGCCAATTAGCTGATGTTTAACCCCTTTTAAGATCATTTAAATAACGTCCGGGATTAGAGTCCTTCTTATGGGACACATTTGACTAATTAGTGTCCATTGGGAAACTGTTACTTTTGCGAGAAAGATGTTTTCATAATAAAACATTTGCTCAATTCTTCAAATTACGCAGAAATTGTCCGATAAATACTTCCCTTCATTATAAGTATAAATTAACTTTTCTTGCATGTCAAGAAAAAAATGACCGCCAGTATATTTTAATAATTTCAATTTCTTAGCTATTTTTTTATACTGAGCAGTTGACTGGAAAATTCATTAAAGATTACCAATGATTACAAACGTAACCATTGTACACAAAAGCAAACAGAATCTTCACGAAAATTTACTTACCGACATTTTTTATTTGTTTCTTTCTTTAAGTAACCAGATACCCAACGCAGCCATAATTACAGCAGCAACCAAGGCCAGAAAGGAATTACTATTCCTGGTGAAAACTTAATGCTCAGCGTATTTGTTTCCGTAAATCCCTTGAAGCACTTTGTTAGGCGTTAGATGTAGACTATCTTCCGCTTCTGAATGCCCGTTTTTGTCCAATGAACTGATCAAACTGCGGTCGAATGCTGTCCCAAAATACGAGATCATCGCCAACTCGTGTCATGGCGCGAATTTCCCCATCCTGCGAAATTACAAAGCCTACACTACCTGGTACTGCATAACAGTAACGCATCATGGAGCGATGTCTCGTTCCAAAACTATGATAATCTGCATATCTCCTACTCCTGAGACTCGCGGAAGCGGTTGTTGCGCGAAGAACACGGGGAGGCAGCGACTGTTTAAGGATTTCTACGCCAAAGCCCTTCACTTCTAGTGCGCTACGCTTCTATAATCTGGGTCTCACTGTCTTTTAAAGTAATGGTCAGACTTCCTGATGTGGGCCGTGTTTTCGCGGGTAATTTTGGAAATGGGGAT
>WOYI010046351.1_pt1 | contig 21140 bp, 36 predicted proteins | sample 6423411 | NCBI WGS metagenome assembly WOYI01 (sample SAMN13441803, study PRJNA592873) | oil field metagenome | biome: oil field; feature: oil-well bore; material: oil-contaminated soil; isolation source: oil-contaminated soil from oil-well borehole | place: Germany: Wietze | collected 2016-10-18 ... | reverse complement strand
ATCAGTAAGAATAAGTTCTTCTGAGGATATTTCCTCTTCGGATGAAATTTCTTCTTCAGAAGAGGTAATTTCCGAAGTAAAAAATGTAAATATGTCCGGCCGGAAGTGTTTCAAGGTGGAGGCGCCACCTAATACAAGCAGTAACACAGCTAGGATGATGAAGGTAGTCTTAGTTCCTGATTTGTTGCTCATAAATTCTCCTTTCTACGACATTTGGTCGTAATGAGCTTTTGAGAATGCTTAGGGAATAATTGCGATAATGCAGGCAATCAAACTGATTCCCCCTTGAATCAGTTCTGCCCATCCAAGCGCATAAGCGGCAATCGCTAGAAGTGCCATGCCAATTGCTAACAAGATGGCCACTAACATGCCAATACCGGCCGACCTGGAATGTTCTGGATTACTGTCCTTCCAAGCAAGCCAGAGGATGAATCCCACGAACGGGAAGAAGAAAGCGAGCACGCCCCAACCCCATCCGGATGTTTGTTTCTTTTTGGCCATGATCTTGATTCTCCTTTTCTGATGCATTAGCATCGATTGACAAGTTTTTTCTGGTGGTTTAGAATATATTTAGGTTGAGATAAACATCCGCATGGTAATTCATTCGGCAGACACTCAACCTTTTTTCTTTTTTTCTTTCCGATTAAATCGATTGAATATTTTGTTGAGTTTCTTATTTTGGCTGTGGTTGATTCTTGCATGGAAGTTTGGGCCCAAATTGCTTAGATCTTCATGAATGACTCGTTTAACTGCATAAGTTTTACCTTTTTTGTTTCCTTCGCGTTTGGAGGAACCAATTTTGATTTTTCCAAGGTCTACGTGTTTATGCCTTTTTTGTGTTGCTGAAGTAGTTAATGGAATGATAGTTGCCCTTCCATTTTTGTCCAGTCGAGTTTTTCTCACGACAGGATGCCTAACTCGGCGATCGTAATTAACGACTTTTCCGTACTTTGCCATTACATTTCCTATCTTGGTAATACTTGTAGCCATCCAAACTCGTTATTGAGAGCAAAGAAGGCAATTGTGACTACAAACGCAACAGCCAAGACAATTCCCCAAACGCGCATCCCGGTCATTTGACTGACCTTCTTGATGACATTCTCTTCCGCCGCTTTGCTGACTAAGTAATACTTAGCTTTTGCCACCAGGGGTCTCCTTTGGAGGAATGTTGATGAACAGCTCAATCAATTCTTTGACTCCATCCACGATGGCCCGTTTCTTGAAATCAAGAAATTGCGGAACTGATAATCCCGCCGAATTCAAAACAAGATCCATTCGCATATATGGTTTACCAACGTCAAACCCTTTTGCTCGGATTCCACGTGTGGCCAAGAATCGCATAGGAAGGATAATACGTCGAGGTAGTTCCTGGAGCTCATGAGCATTCTTGACAAGAATCAGATCATCACGGCTTAATTCAAATTCAACCTGAAGATCTCCAGGGAGAAAGGCGGTTGCTTTAAAGCTATCAACCTTGCTTTTTGTCGTCCAAAGAAACTCCACATTGCATGTTGGGAGTTCGCTAATCTCGTCTTGTGTCATGTCGATGGGCGACTTTACCGTTGTTGTTACCATTGTTAAATCTCACCCACTTATAGCATCCCGTCCCAAGCATTGGAATACCCCGTTCTCGCTGCAACATCCAAAATTTTGGAGGTGCGCGTTGGGATTTTGGTTTTTGTTTATTACGAAGCATAGCGCCAAGGTAAAATGCGAGAAAACAAGTTTTCATCGCATTTTTTTAACCTTGTCGCATTATGTTTCGTTGCGTCTACGACGCTTTAGTATATGGTTATTGCGCGAGCCACTCAGTGGGGTAGAAAATTTTGGATGTTCTGGTGTTCCAAGGTGCAAAGACAAAGAAAAAGATCAGGCAAGACCTGATCAGAAACGGATTGAAGGAGGTTGTGGAAACGTTTATGACTTAAGTGTTACTAATGAAATATGAATCCGGATATAAAAATAATCACTTAATTTAGTTGAAACGATTAGCATTTAGAATCTAAATAATTTGTCAGAAGGTTCAAGTGCGAGAATAATATATTCATTCTTCTTCATTTCTTCTGGTAATTTATCTTCAAGAATGGAAAATACAATTTGCATATCCTGATCTTTGAGAATGGGAACAATCTTTCGCAATTGATTTCCGTGCATTAATTCTTTCTTGTCATTTAATCGGATACAATTAATAATAGCGGTCGAAAGGGGTTGCGGAGGTGGTTTAGATTTTTCTATGCCGAAATGAGAACTGAGTGTTCCTTAATATTAGATTACTATTCGTCTTCGGTTCCATCACGTTCGACACGCAAAGTAGTTACGGGCATGCTGAATGTACCAGAAAGCTTGCCATGATCATTCGTCATTACCAAATTTCCTTGTTTGATGATTTGCATGCCAATGATGACTTTGAAACTTTTTAAATCTAGTGCAAATGCCGCAATACCTTGAAAACAGTGTTTTTCTGAGAAATGAATATTAACCAAATACAGAGGCTTTTCGCATATTCCGTTAGCAGTTGCGATATGCGCATTCATGAAAGGCTTAAGTCTGAGTTTGTCGATTAAGGATTCATCAATACAACATTGTTCGGTACCTGTATCCCACATGGCCCTAACGGTTAAAATGTCCGTCTTTTCATCCGCGCTAGACACTCCTACTGTACTCAAAATATGCATTTGATGTGTTCCTGGTTCTCTAATTATTTTAAACGACCATGGTTTCAAATCTTGGTAAGTCAAATGAGAATCGTGCTTGGATTGTTGATTTGATGTTTCGGGTACACTCCAGGTCGACCATAAATACATACTATCAGGAATTTGATTGTTTTTTGCATCAAATTCAAACCATGATTTAATGAATGTTGTGTTTTTATCTTTTCGAATCATTATGAGGCGATGCTTATGAGAATTTGTTATTAGCATGATCAAAATGCTCGAGAGGGATAATAGGCTACTGAGAATACCTAGAAAGATTATCATTTGTATTTTTTCCTTTCATGCATCTGATTGAATGGATCGTAATCTCCTTGACTTCTTAGTGATTGGTGACGATATATGCTAGTATTTGATAGATTTTGAGGAATACTGCCGGGTACATGAGAATACCACCAACAATCAAAGTTTTTTAAATTTCCCCTTTCGCGTCCGATATAAGATTCAACAACTTCTCCCCATGCTTGTCGCTTATATCTTTCCTTCAGAACGGCGTGTCGGATTCTTTCAATGCGGCGATAGCCAATCAGTAATCTGACTATCAATACCAGATTGATGAAGGTTAACGTGCAATGGATAACCAGTAACGTTATTTCTATTGAGTTCATGTTTTCAATCTCCTATTTCTTCTTGCCACCATGGCGGATTTTTCGACCTTCACATTTGCTTCTTCGATTAACATAATTGATCTCACTACATGTTTTTGAATTTGATAGGGATGTAGGGAAAGACATCATCAAGCATTTGTCGATGAAGTTTATAAAAATACCGTAAGGATATTTGGTAGTGAACTGCGGTCCATTCTAGTGTGTGACCATTCATGTAGATCTCCGTCAATAGATTCGATTCAGTCGGATTTCTAACTGCAAACTGAGCCAAGCAGTGTTTCTTATCATCATGTGCTCCGCATTTAAGAAAGTTCTTGGCCAATTCGGCAGTACTAGTAAATTTATGATTTATGATGTTAACCACGCTATACCTTCTTTCTATGTATTTTCATTTCCCTAATCAATCCAGCTGAATGGTGCTAATTCGGGTATCCTGTAGCAGATCCAGCAACATGCTTGGTTAAAGCTAGTTGTTTTTCCGATGAATGTAATGCGCTTCTTAAACACGATGATGGATAGTTCATCCTTATGAGCTTCGTACATTTCAGCTCTCCGGGTGGTTTCCAGTGTTGACAGTGGAAGCAGGAGTGCAAATGATTTCAGCTTGCCGGCATCCGCTAATTCGAATGATCGCCGGATGATTTCGTTTTGGATACTGAAGGGCGGATTGCTAATCATCAGGTCACATCCGCCTGGAGGCTCAGTGGTGAAGAAATCATTATGAAGCTCATCGAAAATATGTGTTGCGCTATATTTGAGTTTCAGATCATCTGCTTTGAGTTTGAATTCCGAGTCATAGTTGTTGAAGGGAAACCAGCACATACGATACCGTGTAATATCTATCAAGCTGTAGATTTGTTCGACCACATACCTGGGAGTAGCAACATGATCCTTGGAGTACATCCAGGCTTCCGGTTTTGGAAGAGTGACTAACTGTGCTTCGCTCATTGAGAACAATCTCCTTTCGATTCATCATGGGGGAATTCTTTAGCAGTTAATTTGTCGCTATCGAAATCAAATTCAAGTTGAAAGTGTTTGCCGCATCCTAAACATGTTCCCATGCCAATATTCATGAAACCAATTTCCATGCCTAAACTCTTACAAGCCTGTAAGGGTCGACCACAATAGGGGCAAGTAATGTGATATCGCTTTGTTTCGCCTTCCATCATTGCTCTTCTTTCTTTCGTTCGATTTCTTCGATCGCTAATATATCTGGGACTTTGACAGTTGTTAACCTTGAAGGCATTTCCGTTACTCTGAATTGGACCGCTTTCAATTGCACATTATCATTATTAATAATCGCAGTCCCAATGGATGCAATTACTCGCCCTTCCGCTATAGCAGTATGTCTTTCTTCTTCGGTTTCTGCTCCTTGAATTTTTTCAATTACTTCGAATAAATAGTCATTTAAATCAGTGAGTTTGTTCTTCATGCGCTTCTTTTACCTTTCGTGTTTTTTTTATTGTCGTTAATAACCTTGGCAAGTTTATGTAGGTTTAGACCAATATTTAATGCATCTCGACCAACTCCTCGTATATCGTTGTGATTAAGATATGCATTTTGGGCATCAGTAATTAGCATTAGGTTCTCTAGGGAACAGTCATAACGATTGCCACTAATGAATGTTATTTTAGATCCTTCCGGAACGGGACCATTAGCCGCTTCCCACACAAGGCGATGTTTCTGCTCCCATTTCCGCCACGGGCGCCCAGGTAACCCTTGTTCACGTACTTTGATCCAAATATATCCGTCACTTTTCATAATCTCGGTTCCAACTGGCACAGTGTTGTGTGGTTGATTCCCTTTTTTGAATTCAGTAGCCGGTGATAACCTGGTACCCTTGGGAACTAGATAGATTGGCTGTTGACCTTTTTTGAATTCGGTTGCCGGACTAAAGTGCATGCCTTTCTTGACATGACCATCCATGCCATTTCTGGCCTTTAAGTTTCTAAAACACCAGGTAACAAGTTTTTCAAATTCAATATTCAAATGTGGAAATCGCTTTTGGAATTCTGAATAGATCTCTTTCCACCAATGCCCGGGAATGAAATTCTCCAGGAATGCTATCTGTTCAGAATTCAGATAAACCTTCCTGTTCATAGAGTTCTCCTTTTCTTCATGGAGGCAAGTTGTTCCTGGGAAAAGAGTCGCCCCTGCTCAAATCCCTTTCTTTGCTTCTTCTTCCTTTGGCAATTCTCATAGTAGGTATCGGTCTTAATGATGTCTGAATCAAGACATTCAGTAATGGTCGCCAATTGGATCGAGCTTTTATGCAATCGTAGATTATTGATTACGGAGTCGATTTGCTTGGCGGCACCAGCATAAGTATCCGCAGGGCCGGATCGATGACCATTCTTATCGTAATTGACCGTATATGTGAACCATTGACCAACATAACGCATCTTTGACTCATCCCAGGGCGGCATATTGAATACCTTCCAGTTCATCAATATTCTCGGCTAACATTTTTTGCAGTATGTAAAGACGACTCAATCGCCGCTTATCGCATTCATATAGTCGATTTTGCATCTCTAGATAATTGATTTCGTCAATGACTTCAACTAGACGAGCCCGTCTAGATTCAATGGCACATTTTTTGCATAGATAATCAGATACCCATCCGTATGGCTTCGTGATTGAAGTAGCCCCGCATCGTTGACAATGCTTAATATTTTTGACTGTCATAATTTTTTCCTCCTAAGATTTTTGAACGTGATCGAAGTTCTAACAAAATTATTTCGAGAAAATCATATAGACCGGCGTTGGATGGAGTGGCGGCTATCTTCGTAGCCATGTGGTTTAATTCTCGATAGATTTGTTCGAGTGGAAATTTCCGCATGGCGGACGCGTATGACTCGAGCCAGGTGTTATTACTGGTGACAAGGCGGTCTATCATCAAACAATGATTCTTCTCAATGCCTGGTAACCGAATTACTTCAATAACCTCCACCAGTAGTTGACGCCCAGTTAAAACTCGGTTCAGAGGATCCCACTCGCGATATTGAATGACCTCTCCGGCTAGGAACTTATGATCGTCTTCAATTCGAAGTTCCCAATTCTTTCTTCCTTCTTGTTTCATCTGGAAGAACCCCTCGTCTAGTTTTTTAGTGATGTATTCCATATCTGTTCCTTTCAGTCAAATGGCAGATTTTCAAAACAGTCATAGTATTTGCGACGACAATTCTCGGCATGGGGGACGAGTTCAAGGTTCTCCTGACGATTATTACGCTTGTTCCGATCAACGTGATCGATTGAGAGCCCATGGGGGAACAATGAGTCGAACTCAAGCTTCTTTCCAAAGCGATCCCCGAAGATGGCTACCACTTTGATATGAACGAAGACTCGAGCACGAATTCCACCATTCCAAACTTCATATCGGTAATACCCCGAATTATTTTTCCTAGGCTTGATTAATTTCCGTGACTTGAGACTGTAGAGCCTTCCTCGACTCGATAGCAGGTATCCTGGTGCCAGCTCGGCCCATTCTTCATCCGGACGGAATCGGAAGCGTGGCGGCTTAGTGAATTGATTCATCGAACTTCCTCCGAATCGCTCTAGCGGTGAACTGAACACCCTGCTTTTCTAGTTTCTGTTTGACCTTATCAATGGCTAATGAAATTTGATAACCTCGTGCTTGAACGAATAGTTTGTTTTCAAAAATGTCCGTCACCAAACCATCACCTAGCAACTCCATCCTAAGTTGCTCGAATGGATCAGAAATTGGCTCCGTGACTCGTTTGACTTCAAGAGAATTCAACGCTTTCGTAATCGCGTCTTCCCCGTTATCAACGGGAGGTTCCTCTTCAAGTTCCTTCTGCTTTTGTTGTCTTTCGACATACTCCGCTAGGGCCAAATCTATTTTTCGCTGATAAGCCGCTTGCGCTGCTTCCGGATCCTGCTCCGGCTTATCTTCCCAGCGCTTGCCATTCAGCCAGTTGATTGGCGTCGAAATGTAGCGTGAATCCTTTAACCACTTGCGGCTGGTTCGGTGCCGTTCGATTGATGAAAGAATTTTGGTTAGTAGTTCCTCTGAAGGTTGGTTTTCCTTAAACCACTTTTCAACATCGCCTCGTCCTTCTTTCCTAGGGTAAGCATTCCAAAATTTATCAATGGGACTTAGGTCCGGAACGGACGATTCACTATCACTAACCACAACCACAACCGGCCCCGCTTCGGGGCCAATTTCTTTTATTATTGTGTGGTTGTTGTTTTCTTTATCTTTCTCTTTAGACACGGATTCTTTAGAAGACGTGGCTAAAGATTTAGTATCTGTTATCTTAATATCTAGTATCTTGTATCTAGTATCTATAGAAGGGGTTGTAGGGGGAGATAACAAATTTGTCACATCGGCGTCACATGGTGACGTCACATGTGTCACATTTTTGTCACTTTGTGACGCTTTTTTGTTTTCGTTTTCAGGTGGATTTTGCTCGTTTAATCCCGTTTTTGACGACTCTTTTTGTCGAGCCCGGTGTTTTCTCATTCTCTCGGCACTATCTGACTTGCTTTCAAACAGCTCGAGCACCTCGGGAAAAAACAATGAACCGTCTGCTTCAACCACTAAAAGTTTTAGTTTCTTCAAAATCTTGAATCCGGAAGCAGCAATATCGTTCGGCATCCGGGTTAATTTGGCGAGATCACTAACGGTATATGCCACATCATCAGAGAAGCGTAAAACCCCTTCATGGTAGACACTGTGTGCGCATAGGCGCTCATAAAAGAGCGCGAGCGCGTACCCGCGTAGCTCATTTTGAAGAGAACCTTCTAGGATGCGTATTGTATGGCTATCATGAAAGCTTGGGCCAATTTTTAGCCAATAGTATCTCTTGTTGTCTGACATTATAAATCACCCGGGATTGAGTGTTTGCGAATCCATTTTTTTACCTCATTGATGGTCTCTTTATTCCAATTAATTGAAGTGAAATCATCGCCACTTTCATAGACGAATACGACTGGCCCAACTAGAACGTCGTAGGGACCATACTGGATGTTTTGCTGAAGGTTTTGTATTTTGCCTTCCTCGTTGATCACCATGCCGACACCTGATGGTAATTTCGGATGATGACAAACTTCTATGTAGCCACCAACCAATTTTTGAAATGATTCAAGTTCATTTTTGACGTGTCTGAGTACCGGTTCTTCCCCCGTATTTTTGATTAGAACAAGGATTATTTTTTGTTTACTCATTGACCTTTTGTCCTTTCATTTCACTAGAAAACTCAGCGGAAGAGACCACCTGATGAATGGCCAAGGATCTTCACCCCTAAGGTCGAGCATTGCTTCATCGTGACCACAGTTGTTGCAGATGTAGACATTTGCCCGTCGACTAAGTGCATTAGTGACAATGTGCGAACGCATCTTATGACCGCATCGTGGGCATGGGAATCCATCGTTGTTTTCCTGAATCTTACCAAGGGATTCAACTAACTTTTCCGCCCATTCTTCAGTCCCTATTTTTGTTTTGTTAAGCATCTCGTCTAATCTCCATTTCTCCACGTGTTAACGCGGCTATTCGAGCGGCTAATTCAACTCGCTCCATTTCTTCATTTAGGTTCAAATCGAGGTAGGCAAAAACCGCTTCGGTTCGAACCAGTTCAATTGAAAACTTGGCCAGTCCACCAGCGTCGGCAACCTGTTTCCGAATCTTGCATGCTTTGGTGGTACCAATCGAAAAATATGCCTTGATGTCTTTGTATGTCCAAAAGGGTTTAGCTAAAAGTTTGGAGCGGTCCTCTGGGAGCAGTTTGCTTTCAAGATTCATGATGCTAAGAACTCCTCCAAGGCTTCCTCAATCTCGTAACTAAAGTCTCCGGAGTTTACAAAACTCTCCACGAAGGCTCGGGCACGTGATTTTTTATCAATGGGTTCGTTACGAACAGATAGAAGCTTACCTTGGGCGTTTTGGCGGGCCTTGTACAGTAAGATTGAAGCCCGAGCTAGTAGAATCATGGCGCGCTTCTTGTAACGCTTATCGACATACTCCTGGACCTCTTCAAGACTTCGAGCGCACCAGAAGTTTCCCTTCGAATCGAATAGAATTGATTTCTCAATTTCAAGACTTCGGTTGATCGCATTAATGTCTTTCCATACGTTGGAGCAGTTATCGTGATTCCAGGAAGTCTTATCACGCCAGATGTAGCCATCTGGGTACGGTTCGTCTTTTTTGTAATTGGATACGATTTGGCTAATCGTAGTAACATTACCGGCTTCGGTTCGAGCCTTAATAAGACGGTAGGTTTCATGTTGGCGCCTAGTCAGTTTGTGTTTCTTTTTCATAATGTTTCCTAATTTTGAATACATGTGGATAAAAAAATTACAAGTCTAATAACTTCGAAACAGTCTCATACTCTTCAATCGTAAAATGTTGAATTCCTGATAGAATTCTGCGTAGTCTCTGATAATCAATGGCCGATTTTTCTGACAACCACTTCTGTTTTCGTCCCTGATCATTTAGCGTTTTTTTTACAAGTTCTGCTTTTGTCATTGGAATCTCCTTCATGCACACAATTTGTATACCACAATCACTATAATGCAAATGTTGAATACTTTCAACTATAATTATTCACAATTTGATATTTTTTGTTCACTTCTCGTTTACACTATGACTGGGAGTAAAAAATATGAATGATTTAAAAACGGCATTTATGTATCGAATTAGAGACTTACGAATAAAGAAAAATCTTACTCTTGATGAGTTAGGATCAATTTTTCAAGTTGGTAAATCCGCCGTCCATAATTGGGAGGTTGGACGCAATTTTCCATCTAATGAGTTATTAATTAAACTATCTGATTATTTTGGTGTCACCACTGATTATCTATTAGGAAGGCCAGAGGTACCGAATGAGATAATGACTAATAGTTTTCAAACTGGCCCAATTGCCCTAGAAGGTAATATCAATGATCTTACCGAAGAGCAAAAGAAATCACTTCAAGCTTTGGCGGACCACTATGCACGTGAAAACAAGAAAGTAAAATGAGGTAGTATTATGTCATTTTCCTTTATTGCGAACATGGGGATGCAGGATCCAATAATTCAAGAAATTATGAAGACAGTGGAAGGTCAAAAAATATGTATAACATACTTTGATCTTTATGACTTCACTCAAGAACAACAAGGACAAATTAAAACAGATGATTTGATAAAAATCATTAAATTGAATTATAACGATAACGATGTGCCTTTCATAATTGAGAAATTGATGCAGATAAATCTCGTACAACAAGTGGATGGACTCCATTATTTCATTTCAAGAAATAAATATATTGAGGGTGCCGATTATTACTTGGTGAATGATAATTAGATGACAAGTAATAAAGAAAATTGTTTGCTTTATGGAAAAACTGGAAACATTTGAACAACTTCTTTTTGATGAAGGTTATCTTCTGAAGGACCACCATGCAAATGCTCCTTACAAGGCTTTCAGTTTGCGGGATTATCAGTTGATATCTATCAACACGGCCAATGTACGGACACGGTCGGATCGATTCTGCTCATTGATGCATGAGTATAAACACTTCGAACTTTCTCAGTTCTATTACATCAAGGACTATTGTCCGGCCATGGTCGACATCCAGGAGCGGCGGGTAACACTGGCCGTGATTCGTGAACTAGTTCCCATGGCCACATTAATCAATCTAATCCAGGGAGAGGGGCTAGAAGCCTGGGAAATCGCTTTGAGACTCGATGTCACTCAGGAAGTAGTTCAGAAGGCATACGAGCATTATTCCTCGCTAGAAACCTGGATAAGCTACTGTACCGTATTATAGGAGGCAACCTAACATATGAATGTTAAAAAGGATCCTAGAAGGCCAGGCAAATGGATGATTGATACCACGGTTACTATGCCAGACCAAAGTCATGTACATTTCCAAAAAACCGGATATGAGACCAAGGGGGCAGCGGTAAGTGATTATCATTCAGCTTTAAGCAATTTTATCAGCGGCAAGGGGTTTAAAGTCAAAGGTAATTTCGATGAACTTGCAGACCAGTATTTAACATATTTTTCTGAACGTGTTAAACCATCAACTCTAGTATTAGCTAACTCACTAGTTGATTATCATATAAAAAGATTCTTTAAGGGGCGGACTCTAAAAGATGTATATAACACTATCAGTATGGAAAGATTTCGCTCTCATGTTACCGGATCAAGATATTCGCAAAGTTGGAAAAACAAGATTTTAAGTGCTTTGTTAAACATCAGTGAGTTCGGTTTTAATCGGAACGCGCTGACTCCCGACATGTATCGAGCGGCTAAGATTTATTTGGAAAGCATCCGCGGTCAAGATCCTATTCCTACTAGATACACGATATGGACCAAGGAACAATATAGATTATTTATAAATACATTTAGCGATCATGATAAGTATAAAGTGCTTTTTCAATGGCTCTTTTTCAGCGGCACACGCATTGGAGAAACACTAGCATTACAGTGGAAGGATTTTGATTTTTCAAATATGCGGATATGGGTGGCAAAAACCGCCAACTCTCGATTAGGAACTGGAAAGGCAGAAATACTGACAACTAAAACGAAGGCTGGCGTTCGATATGTATATTTGAACGAAGAGATGAATGCACAGCTGTTAAATCTAAAAGAGACATATGGCCAAAAATTAGAAGCCTTTATATTTTTTGGTGGAAGTGAACCAGTTGGATATACATCCGTGAAGAGAAAATTTTTAATTCATACAAGAAAAGCGGGGTTGCCAGTTCTTAAGATTCATGAAATCCGCCACACAAATAACACTTGGTTGCTTGATGATCATCAGTCTAGGGCGGAAGCCGACATCATTACTAAACGTTTAGGAAGATCTTCGTTAAAAGTAACACTAGATACCTATTATCATTCAAATCCGGAAATCGAACTAGATATCGTTAAAAAAATAAAGATTTGAAGCCCGAATATCCTTGTCGATTACTTATTATAACTCAATAAAAAAAGCGTCTGTGAAGCGTTTTTCAAATTTATATTAATACTTGTGTTGACTTGGAACGCTTCAACAATAAGAATTGTCATTTTCCGAACATATATGGACGGGCTACTTTTATAGTTATACGAACTTTATACGAAAAATATACGACAAAAAATAAAAAGTGCGTCTAGAACGCACTTATTTTCTATTTGGTGCAGGTAGGGAGAAGACCCGAAAGTCATTTTGCCACGTTTTGCCACAGTTCGTTTTTAAGAAAAAAAGCGTCATTGACGGCATTTGGAGGCACCAGTGGTTTCGTCACAATTCGTCACAGTTCGGGACATTCCGTTTTTTTCAGGTTTTTTTATACGATAAAAATAGTTTTCATATCAATTGATATATGGTCATGAATCTTAATTATTTATTTGCCATAGTCTTTTTATTTTCAGGTTTAATATAGGTAATCTTGGAGTTTTCCTCGTTAACCTTTGTGTAGTGAAGTAATTTATTGATCAAATAAGATTCCTGACCTTTTAGCTCATCAATTGTCGCTCGGACATCTTGATAAGTAGGGATGTCTCGAAAACCGAACTTGGCCGCATATCGTTGATAATCAAAAAATTCAGAGAAGGTGTCTGTAGCAAACATCCCAGCCCTTGTACGCTTCCAAATGAAATAATAGATGCCACGAGATACATCACCGGCAATCTCGCCAGAACGGCCCGTTTCGCGCGTATAAGATACCTCTTCGTATCCGTACTTATTTGTCAGTCGTAGATATAGAAGCGTGGCCACATGGCCTAGCTTGGTTACCAGGTGCGCAGTTAGAGTATTTTTCTTCCGGGTATTTCTATCCTTCTTATGAAATTTTTTGCATCGATCCTTGATACCATTAAGAATCGCTTCATCGATCCAGGAGAACACCATGGGGATTTTCATTTCGTCCCGGAACAGGATCCGAAGAATATCCTCGTGCGCTTCCCAAAGATCCTGGTTGATAGCGCCTAACCGCTGGGAGTCATCCAAAAAGTAGATTAGAGGATGGCCATCGAGCGAAGCGATATGACGAATCAATCTTAAAGTCTTATTGGTACCATCATTCTTCTGATTGGCATCACCATCTTTTTCTTGACCTTCAGTGTCATTACGATTACCACGTTCATTGGAAATCTCGGTAATAGCTTCAGCATGACCATCACCAACAAACCAATCGTGCGAATCATGCTTCTTAACTTTTTTATCCATTCGAAGCCAATCAAATTTCTCGATGGTACTATATTTTGCAATTCGTTTCTGAATTTCATAATTCGAGCGATTGATGTAATCATAGTCGTAGAGAGGAAAGTAACCTTCCTCGATGTCATAATCAAAGTTAACCGAATAATTGGCCATGGCCAAGGGCTTTGGACAAGTATAGAGAATAAAAGCCTGGGCGTAAGCTATTAGTCCTTCTAGGAGAAGTAATCGACCATTTCCAACATCTACCTCCATGGGACCCGCATATCCCCATAGATGCCCTTTATCTGGCTTTGATAGATGCCACTTATAACACTCTGTGACAAAGCGCTTAGCCTGAGCGCGATTCACAATCTTCCGATCAAGGATTTTTTTGTTGATGTTTTTTTCAAGGTCTTTCCAAGGAAAGTCATTGAAAATCATGGTGTATTTTTGAATTACCTCAAGACATAGTTCTCGGATGCTTTTTTGAGTATCGATGAGCATACATGACATGGCCGTCGTCTTTCCTGTCCCCATGGGCCCAAGAATCAACGTGGCGACGCCTAAAGTATTTCGCATCGTCTCGTTTGATTTCTGCATGGCAGAAAGCACTTTGCGCGCATCCCGTTTGCGTAACCAATCGAAAACGAGGATGGCCAGAATCGTAATAAGAACTGGCCCAAGATTATGAATGAGAATGATTAAATCAAACAACAAACTAATGATGATAGTTTCGGTACCGGATAAAGATAAGTCAGTAGTCCATACCATATACCAACTAACTATATCTAGTCCCATGGCAAAGACATTTGTGCCAATCAAAGCTATGATGAGCAAAACGACAAACCCACCGCGGTGTTCGTAATTGAAAATGTAGAAATCGCGGATCCATTTCTTAATTGGATTTACGAAACGATTTTCAGACTTTTTCCATTGCTTAAGTAATTTTGTGTCGCCACCAGCATCTTCGTTTTTGTCAGCATTAAAATATATTATCTTGTAAAACAGTAGGACCGGAATGATCAAATAAGGTACATACACTAGAAAGTAAAGAAAATTCCAAATCGCTAATAATACTGCCTGAATCCAACCAAGAAAAACTGCTTGATTAAAGATGGCCACTGACCATACTTTGATTGCATATACTAGTTCATTTATCGTTAGCGGAACGATAATGGTTTGGTCACGAATCGGATTCTCCAATAGTGGAGGTGTTGCTCCCTGCGCAGAAAATAGATTAGCAAAAAAATAAACAAGCGATTTCCAAGCGCGTAGCAATCCAATCCACAAGCGAGAATACATATCAGGGTTCCATAGGCTCACAATCACCAAAAACGCCGCTATGAGCCCAGAAATAACGAAATAGCGATAATCTATTTTCTTATGAAGAGTTTTTGGTTTACTCATAGCGATAAAACATCCTGTTTTCAGTTATGTAAAAAAGACGATTGTCCTTTAAATGTGTAAATTCATGAATTACTTGTTGTTCGGCAAGTACATCTGCAGATGACAAATCAGCTAGAATGAAACCGCGATCTTCTTCAAAAGTAAAATAAGTTAGTTCTTCGTTAATTTTGATAACGCCTGTTTCGTCGTAGAAGATTATACGATCATCGCCTTGACGCCAATTGGTGTTGGCCACACTGGTAATTTCACGGTCTTGAGATTCGGAACAAGAAAAAAATAAATAGGACGATACAATAACGATGCCAATCAATGCAAAAACATGGCCAACAATCGATTTTCTCTTATTGCTGGCCATGTTGTAAAAAGCCTCCAAAGTAATGAATGAAATTGATCATTTGCGCTGCTTTCTAGGAGCAACCACTCGAATGAATATCACGAATTTTGAAATAATCCATAAGACACCGGCCAACAAGCATAAACCCAGAAATATGGCTAATGCTTGCTGAAGAGCTTGAGCTAAAGAAACAGTGCCCGTGAAAGCAAAGATGCTCTTCAGCCAATCCCAGAGGTTCCAGCCGGTTGCCGGATCATCTTCAAGAGGCAATTCACCGGCGATACCATAATTACCATTATTATCTAAAAGATTTAATCCAAACGGATCCGCAATTGGTTCGAGTTCAGTATTTTCTTTGACATAACGAATAGTGACTGTAACATCTGTAATCTCATCTGGGATATCGACTAGGATTGAATTGTTATCACCATTGAAAAGGTAGCTAAGTAGTTTCTCTTCGTCAGGAATGAGTTGCGTCGAGTACGAAATGCTTTCCCTAATGGCATCAATGGCGGTTTTTCCGATCAGGTTGCCGGCATAAAGCCGCACCTGGTAATCCTTGGTCTCGCTTTCATCGGCATAGTCTTCCATTAGCACGCCGGTCATACGATACCGGTTACTACCAGGAAAATAGAACGCTGAATGAGTAATAAGATTGCCTGCGACCTTCTTGATTTCAAAAGCCCAGGAATTTTCGCCTGTCTCATAAACTTGGGCATCATCAGTTATGGTATTGCCATAGATGTCGGTGGCCATAAGCGAGAGATAGGTAATTGTAGCGTTTGTAGTGGTCTCAAAGGGCAAAATCAAGAAGTATTCATAATTGGATCCAAAATCACGAGTCATGTCCTGGTAATATGACCAGGCTGTTGAGGAGGTTTTGTACCGCCACAATAGATATTCATTAAGATTGGGCTTTAGTTCGCCGGCCATGTTAAACATGTCTTTGAGCATTTGCGTTTTTCCAAGTTCATTTATCGAGAAGTTATAGTGTTCTCGGTAATAGAACCATCCAGATACATCCTCGAAAAACGTTTCATTTCGAACGGTTACGAAGTGATTGCTGTCTAAATCGTAATTATTTTGGACTAAGTATTTCTTCTCTAAGCTAGGTACACCAACATGTAATTGCCTATTTTGACGAAGATTGACTTGAAATGGTTCGTTATAAGATACGGTACCAAAGTCAGATTGCGTTCTACCATCAAGTTTGGCTTCAAAATTGATATGTTCAATTGATTGAATTTGCCATGCGGGATTCGTGTTAAAAAACACAATCGGATAGCGAACTTGATCGTCATTTGCTCGTTCTCGACTAATGCCTGAAATCCACGCGACATCAGTGTATTGGCCCTCCAGGCGCAAATAGTTGGCAGCATCCGGAATATTATCTCCCTCATCGGCCGTCACTACGATTGGTGAATTACTGAATAAAGGGAGAGCCGCCGCCAAAACGGCGGCGGCAATAATCACTAGTTTCTTGTTCATCGATCGTCCTCCTTTTTGGACTAGGCGACGATTTGAATTTCGATAGTGTCCGTGTTCAAACCATTTTCTGATTCGACTGTGATGACGATAGTGTCACTTCCAGTCACGTTGTCGAATTTAAAGGCACCTCCACCCAGGTATGTAGCGAAGTCAACGATAGTTGTGACTGTTTCAATGGTGATAACCTCAGATTCGTCTACCAAAGTGTAATCGGGATAACTGGAGACGATTGGATCCTTGAAAATGCGGAAGCCATAAAAATTCTCATCGTTAATCGATAAATCGATGACAATCGGCTCACCAGCTTCTTCAGGAACTACCTGATAGGCATTAGAATTCATGGATGGGATGTTATAGAAATTCCAGAGTTGAATCTCAATTGATTCGAGTTCAATAACAATATGAAGGTCCATTGTGTGGATGAAATCCCCTTCCATATTTTGATAGTAAAGCACGACTGCATTCGTGTAATACCGTTGAGGGTAAAGCTCCAAGGTGAAGCCATCAGATGAAAGGTTAGTATAGTATAAGTCTGGAATTCCATCGATTGAGTACTCGACTTCGTCGACCAGAAAACCCCAAAGAATTTCGTCATCCGGGAAGACGTCTTCGTCTTTCTCGACGACAATTTTGCGAATCGTCGCATCCCCTACACTTTCGAAAGTGTATTCGGTATCCTCAGCATCGATTTCTTCGACTTCGGCCACAACCGGAGTCGGGGTGAATAGATGAATCGCTAGTGGCGTCATCGCACCTAAGGCTATAACAGAGAGAATAATCCAAACAACAGTAGACGACTTATTTTGATTTTTCTTTTTCATGGAATTTTTCCTCCTTTCTCATGAAAGAAAATTTGGTGGAAGGGAGCGTATGACCACTGAGCTTATCCCCTCCATCAGAAACTCACCTCAGTATCATCCATCGATAGTGAAGCGACTGGCTCAGTTAATTCGAAAGAAAGTATAGGATTGAGTAATGCTGAAGCATAGTTGATTGGGTCAATTGTAATATTTGAATTGACTCCTCCAGTTGAAGCAAGCGCATAAAGAACTAAGGTTGCGTCGCTTGTTGGATCTGTGACATCGGCGATTCCACTAGTGACATTAGTCATGTTTGAACTTCCAGCCGCAACATAACCAAAATAAGTCGAGCTATACGTCACTCGACACGTGGGATCGACATAGCTCATCCCATCAATTGAAATATAGATATAGACACCGGCAAGCCAAGTTTTTCCTTGAGCCACCGCTACTGACAAAGCAGCATATGAAGCGTAACTATCGAGTAGAGTTGCACGATCGTTTGACCAAACTTCTACATCACCAGTCACCTGTCTTCCAGCAACTCCTAGATGCTCACCAATGGTAATATAAATGGCATCTCCATGGATGTTGTCTTCCGAAATAACTTCAAAGCCTATAGTTTGATCTGGTAAAGTATTGACGTCGAACTTGAAAGCCTGACCAGATTGGTACGCTTGACTGTCGTTAATAGTCGTATGAGTTTCAATATCGATGTCACTAGCATTTTGGAATGAATAACTATAAATAGTGGGGGTTGACGGAGTTAACACAACTTCGAAACCATAGTAGTTAGTGAAGTCAGTGATGTCAGTGTAATTTGAAACTAAGGACGCATCACCAGTATGTGTAGGTGTAGCGCCATAATTCCATAACTGCAGATCGATTGCTTCAAGTGGATGATCATAAGTTACGGTACAAGTAGCCGAAACGTCATCACCTGTGTAAGTCGTTCCTTGAGTGGCTGTCGCTGTGATGATGACCTCTCCATAAAAATTTGTTTCGCAGGTAATTCGAGCCGTCGAAACTGGAGTCTCGGTTGTGGCATCAGTTAGCTTCAGTACAGAAATCTTGGTGTTATCAGATGTGCTCCAGACAATTGTTTTATCGTAGGCATCAGCAGGAGACACCGTTACGGATAGTACAGCCGTATCATCAATTGCGTACATGATGTGGCTTTGATGCACAGAAATGTCATACACATCTTCGACGGGTTCTTCAGAAATTGGCTCCGGTGAAGATGAATCAGGAGTCACCATAAAGTACTTGTAGCTTGATAGTAATGTCGCTCCAATGGTAAAGACCATTAATATAGTGGTGATTCCATCGATGAGACCATTTCGTCTTTTCTTCATAAAATTTTCCTTTCTTCATACGCTCGAGTAAATCGACAAGTGTAGATTTCTAATTGAGGCGCTAGTATTGCTTGACACGAAGCCGAATAGAACTTGATACAGATCTGTTCCGGAGGCTATATCAGCATCTAAAACTCCGGAACTGCCCATGATCTTTGATTCCCCTCCCGGGCCATAGATGATTTCCCAAGAAGAGGTAACTCCGGGTTCTATATATTTTCGAACCGCTAGCAACGCTTGATACGTTGTTGCGCTTGTCGTTCCCCAGCTAGCAAAAATTGACATGTTGCTAAACGATACCCAGAAGTTAGTGGTGACAAATGCATAATTAGCGGATGTTTGTTCATTCAGTTCCGAAATACGCCTGGTCATGTTGAGCACTGATGTGGTAGTCCATCCAAGCGATGTAATACTTGAAAGTTCCTGAATACCGGCGCCAAAATAACGTGAATTGTAAACAGTTGGATCATCCGCTGTCGAGTATTGATCCTTATAGCCGCTTGTGAATCCAGTTAGCAGGTTTAGATCATCATCAACCGGCTCACTTTCGGGTTCTCCGTCATGATAGGATGGAAATGGTACAGTTGGTTCTTCTGGTACCTCTTCTGATGATGATGGCTCCTCGCTAGATATGATTTCTGAAGATATTTCTTCAATTAAAGATGTCACTTCAGAACTTTCATCAATTTCGGATAAATCCTCAGCACTCGAACTTAATATCTCGGAACTTGATGGAGTAAAAATATCCGGATAAAAATGCTTCAGTGATGCGGCACCGCCTAGGGCCAGCATTACAGCAAGAATAAAAATAAAGAATTTCTTGGCGTTCATGCAAACCACCTTCACTCATAGATAGGCGTGTAAACAGGCTCTAAGACCATTCCAGAAGTAATTTCCAGATCGTCATACACAGAAAAATCATATTGGCCGGGACTATCAAAATGATATAAAGCAGACGTTTGCCAAGTTGGAGACCAAAAAGAAATTGTTGAACCAGAATGATATTCAGTTTCAAAAATAACCACCTCTTCATCTGGAACAGTGATTGTATATACTGCTTCAGCACCAACAGATGCCGGAGTATCATCTATAAAGGCACATTCTTCAAATCCGAGTTTATCTAAGGCAGAACTAAATGCATCGGAATCATAGTTATAAAAGGTTACATTCATATTTTGCCAAGTGATGATACTCAGTTGATCAGTAAGAATAAGTTCTTCTGAGGATATTTCCTCTTCGGATGAAATTTCTTCTGAGGATTCTTCAATTGAAGAATTGATTGAGGTTGATGGTAGCAGATCTGGCCCATAGCGAATTATGGCGGCAGATGCTCCTACAGCGAGCATTAGAACGAGCATAGTAATAGTAAATGTTTTTGGTGAGCTCATGTTGATCATCTCCTTTCATGTTGGCCATAGGCCAGATGTGAGCTTCGATTTTGTACGATTGACTAGATTAAAAAGTAGTTGCGAATCGGTGCGAAAATGCTTGCTAACGAAGTACTTGTTTCTTCGACTGGCGTAAAAGCCGATATGACCGTTTCGATCCAACCATAATAGTGATTGGTGATGGTGATCACTAATGTCGCGACAAACAAGATGCCGAACACGATTGCTGCAGTCTTCCATTTTTTTAACATGTTATGTCTTCCTCCTTTCATGTGAGTTTTTTATAGACGATCCTTCGTGCTAGAAAGCCCGAAAATCGATCCATTCGTACTGTGCATTGAGATTGAAGAATATGATGGCCACTAGGACCAGCACTACCAGGCCGATGCCCACAGCACGAATCCTAGTAATTTTCGTCACTCCTTTGATGATCAATTCTTCATCGACAGACTTAACGACCATGATTTTGCTTCTAGGCATTTGCGGTCTCCTGGAACATGCTCTGGAGTGGCCTTAGATCAACAAATAAATCATCTAGCTGTTTAATCCGCTGCACGATATCAATCTTCTTAGCTTCGAGCCAACGGCGCTTATACCAGCGCGAATTTATGAATAGATCCACACGGTAAGTGATCTCGCCCATACCATGGCCACTCCCACGGATCATCTTGGTGGCGATGTAGTGCAATTTGACATCCGCGTGCCGTGGCATCGTTTGCCAGGCGAATTCCACACGCAAGAGCATGTAATCATCATCACTAAGTTTGATTGGAAGTTTCATGCCACCAGGCATCGTTACCGTGGCCCAGTATTCGTCTTTCCTATTTTTCGTTATCCAGGCAAGCGAAACGTCAGCTACTGGTAACGATTCGTAGTCCTCGTATGTTAGCAAGCTAGGTGCCTTTAGTTTCTCAAGCGGAA